>Ga0209829_10000054_pt1 | contig 93709 bp, 131 predicted proteins | sample C_140205_EF_Meta_FD_187311 | JGI IMG/M metagenome (GOLD analysis project Ga0209829, IMG submission 187311) | Freshwater microbial communities from Lake Croche, Canada to study carbon cycling - C_140205_EF_MetaG (SPAdes) (version 2) | ecosystem: Environmental > Aquatic > Freshwater > Lake...
AGTTTTCGCTAGCGGCTTTACACATAGCTACTCTTTCGGCGCAGATAGTCAGGCCAAAAGAGGCGTTCTCGACGTTACAGCCGGTATAGATATCAGCTGTTTCTGCAAAAAGCGCCGCGGCGCCAACCCTAAACTTAGAGTACGGCGAATAGGCCGCAAGGGCAGCTTTGCGCGCTACGTCGACAAGAATATCAGCGGCAATATCGGGCATGTTGCATTACAAATTCTCTGGCGCCGGCGCCGTCGGCATAAATATAACTAAATTTCTGCCGCTACCCACGTCCCCGTCGCAACGTCAAGCGTCCAGCCCTCGCCGGGGCATGGCTTTGGCTCAAGCCACGTCCACCCATCCACAGGGAAGCTGTATTCCTCGCGACGCTCCGCAAGCAGCGTGAATCCCGGCCCATAAACGCCATTCGGCGCAAAGAGCAATTCTTTAGAATCGGGGTCACGTTTGTAAAAACCTGCGGTTTCATTCATACGGCTACCGTCCATCCCTTTGCCGTTGCAATTGATGTGGTGCAAGTTGCGGCACCGTAGTTGCCCGTGACGGTGATTGTCTTGCCAGAGCCAGACGAAGAGAGGTTGTTGAAGATCGCGTCAATCTGTGCGGCTGACAATTTGCAGGAAGCGAACGAAATCGTCTGATTGATGTTGGTACAGCCAACGGAACACAACGACGGCGATGAACTCGCGAAGCTGGTTAGTGTTGTGACAGTCGACAGGTTTAGTGCTGGCAATGCCGTCAGGTACAAACAGCTATTAAACATATTCTGCGCATTCACGCCCGCCGCCGACATGACAAACAAAGGAACCGATGTAACCCCCGAGCTTTGGAACATGCCAATTACGTTTGTTGCCGCAGTCAGATTAAACAGAGGCACTGACGCGAGTAATGTGCAGCTTGCAAACATATTTTGCATACTTGTTACGGACGCTGTATTAAACAGCCCAACAGAGACAAGAGACGAGCAGGTATTGAACATTTGGAATGTACTTGTCAGCGAAGGCGTATTAAATGCCGGCGAAGAAATAAGCCTTGTGCAACCGCTGAACATGGTCGACATGCTTGTCACAGAAGACGTATTAAACAAAGGACACGTTGCAAGCGATGTGCAAGAACTAAACATGCTGGCCATGTCGGTAACGGAAGCAGTGTTAAATAACGGAACCGATGCAAGAGATGAACAGCCACTAAACATAGTATTCATGCTAGTGACGGACGCTGTGTTAAGCAGTGGCACTGCAACAAGAGATCGGCAACTCCAAAACATCTGGGTCATGTCTCGCACAGAAGCCGTATTGAGCAGCGGGATAGATGTGAGCGCAAAACAATCCCTAAACATTCCCACCATAGTGGTTACGGATGATGTGTTCAAGAAAGGGACAGCCGACAAAGACCAGCATTGGTAGAACATAGAACTCATGTTCGTAACTGATGCCGTGTCAAACAAAGGAACGGACACGAGCGCGATGCAGCCCTGAAACATGTTGGCCGTGCTGGTCATGCTGTGTTGCAGGACAGTAATCTGCTTCAGATATGCTTGTGTTACGGTGCCAGAAAACCTCAATGATGTTATGCTGCTGCCATTCACCGCAACATCTAGCCAGCCCCCCGAATAACCAACAGACGTGCTGCTATGCCGCACGTTAAGGTTGACGCTTGTCAAAGTCTGACCGCTCTGCGGATAGACTTGGATGACAACCTGCCTGTAACCAAGCGTTGATTCGCCCGTGCTACTGATCGCAGTGTAGTCATAGGTTTTCTGCGCGGTTGCTCCGCTGGCGTGATTGGTGGTCGTCCCGTCACCCCAATCAACCGTGTAGGCACCAGCCGCCGTGAGCGCGACAAAATTTCCGTCAACATCAATACGGTGCAGCCCAGCAAGTCTCTGTTGCCCCGCCACGCTGGGCAGGGATGTCCAAGCAGATGGCCGCACCCACAACGTGTCAGTAGTGGCTGCTGAGAGAAAGCCGCGACTGTTGCTCAGTCGCGGGCGAGATGCCGATGTTACTGTCACGTTATCTCGACTCCGAATAGCGAGAACGCGAGATTTGCTGTCCCGGCGTAGACCGAAACAACGTCGGTCGCAGCAAGCGAAATGCCAAGCGTGAGGAAGAGCGAATCGTTTGCGTTCACCGTGGCGTCGTAGGCTAAGTAATGCTGATTTGCCACAGTCGCCCCCGCAGGTCGAACGGCCACGCGAAACGTAGTCGAAACGCCGAGGTTAGCCACTGAAAGAGTTGAGGCGACGGCACTGGTCGATGCCGGAACCGTGTACAGAGTGGTCAGTGTCGTCGCAGACGGGTTGCTCTGGCCGAGAACTTTGTGCGTCTGTGGCATTTCTCAGCCTCCCATCAGAAGGAATGGATGTAATGGAACGAAGTCGAGGCGAGCCTGCGAAAGCGTGCCGCTGGTCAGGTAGCTGGCATTGATCCCTTCATAGGGCAACGAAACCCACGCCGTGCTGCCGTCGCCAACCTTAAAGCGATTTGTATCTGTTTCGACAACAATCTCGCCAGCCGCGATGGTTGGATTGTTTGCCGTGAGAATAGCCGCTGTGCCGCGTTTGTGTTGTACTGTTTTCATGAGCCGCTCACGCTCACATTCTTAAACGCCGAGCTTGAGTAGCTCGGGATAAACGACAGTACGTCACCGCTTGCCAGCGACAATGAGCCGGATCGGGAAATGCCAGAACCGTCGTAGCCGTTGTAGTCAAGCTGCGAGACTTGCGTTCCGTTCTTGCGAACACTCAGATATTCGCCGTTCAGCCCAGCGTCGATGCCCGTGATTGTGTACGAAACAGTGCATGACGCTGACGCTGTCCAACGGTAATACCGCAGGCTGTCTGCGTTGCTATCTGGCACTTCTGTCGCACGCACATAAGGTGAAGCGGCCGTTCCTGCCCCCGTGAACGTACTCGTACCATTCGTTCGCGAGATTGTGATCTTAGATGCCGACGGGGCGATTGCAGTGCTGGTGACATACGCGCCAGTGCCAGCACTGTTCACCGCAGCCACGCGGAAATAATAGTTTGTGCCGCCTGTGAGCCCCGTGACAGTCGCAGTCGTTGCAGTAGATGTTCCATCTGCAAACGTCGTCCAGCTAGACTGGTCCGTGCTGTACTGCACGATGTAGTCGGTCAATGACGCGCCGCCAGTGTTTGTCGGTGCCGTCCACGACAGAGCCACGCTGCCCACGGCAGGAGTGCCAGAGATACCTGTCGGTGCCGCCGGGACGATGGCGGCGTAGGCACCGCAGTCGTAAACGAATGGGTCTGCAAGTTTGGCAGAGGTAATGCTGGCGTCTGCAATTGACGCGCTGCCGGCTGGACCAGTAGCGCCGGTGACACCCGCGACACCTGTAGCCCCTGTGGTCCCGACACCTGTGGCGCCAGTTGTTCCTGTTGCGCCGACAACACCTGTAGCGCCTTGCGCGCCCGTAGCGCCCGTAACACCTACACCCGTCGCGCCTTGAACACCTGTAGCTCCAGTAACGCCAGCAGGCCCTGTCGCGCCAGTTACACCAGCAGAACCAGCAGGACCAGTAGCGCCTGTAACGCCGGCAGGTCCTATAACGCCAGTAGCGCCTGCTGTGCCAACACCTGTAGCCCCGGTAACTCCTACACCCGTCGCGCCTTGAACACCTGTAGCTCCAGTAACGCCTGCTGTGCCAACACCTGTAGCGCCAGTAACGCCGGCAGGCCCTGTAGCGCCTGTAACGCCTGCTGTGCCAACACCTGTAGCTCCAGTAACGCCGGCCGCCCCGTTTATGCCGGTAATATCGCCGGCCAAGTCCCATGCGTAACCGGACCACGTAAACGTTCGGCCGTTTTGCACGGACGTTTGGCCAATACTGGGGCTTGCGGGGAATGAAATAGCCATAGTTAATTTTAAGCGTTAACGCGGGCGCCGGTAATAGTTTTAAGATTAGTCACGAATTTTGCAACGGCACCCAAGTCAAAATTTCTTCGTTCCAAAAGTGCGGACCTTCCGGCATAGGCGTCGGCGGTTGCCAATCGTGGTTCGCATCTAGCGTCCACGACGGAAATGGTCGTGGCGCAACAAATACATCGGCGTCGACGTCGTAGCGACAATCAACGCCGGCGAATTGTTTACGGATTCTGCCTGTGTAGCTTGTTTGAACCCATTCGCCGCCAAACAAAGCTTTGCAAAACGCCACGCCTTTGTTTTCATTTTCAACGCCATTGTCAAGCAACTCTGCGTTAGCAACAACAATGACTTGCGTAACAATGTTGTTTTCGTTTAATTTTGCAAAATGCGCCATGATTAAAAAGTGATACTCCCACTGCCCGTGAACGTGTAAACTGTGTCGCTTCCGACCGTCGTGACAGTTGGCGATCCGACCGTTGACACAGCTGCCGCTGGGCTGCGAATGATAACAATACCGGAGCCGCCATTGCCGCCGAAACGCCCGCTGGCGTCGCTTGAATTCCGACATGCGCCGCCGCCGCTGCCAGTGTTTTGCGTGCCGGCCGTAGCAGAAATTGTTGTGCCTGTTGTACCTGCTCCGCCGATACTACTACCGCCGGCGCCAGCGTTGGTGTTACCAGAGCCGCCACCACCACCAGCATAAAAGACAGAAGAGCCGGTAATGTCGCTGGACACGCCGATACCGCCGGCTCCTCCCGAATTAGTCGCGCCGTTTTGGCCTACAGCGCCAGCGCCGCCGCCGCCACCACCCGCGCCATTAACGCCGTTGCCGCCGGCATTACCTTCGCCGGTCACACCTGACGCGCCGGTTGTAGCCGCTCCTGAGTTGTAACCGCCAGCACCGCCGCCTGAGCCACCGCTAAGCGCGCTCAAGCCTGTGTAAGCGCCACCGCCCCCGCCGCCCGTGGGACTGATAGTGGAAAACACTGAAGAAAACCCACTGCTACCCACAAGTCCGATAGCGCCTGTCTGTGAACCGGCTGTGCCTCCCGCGCCGACCGTTACTGTATATGAAGTATTTGCGGATACACTGAGATTACCTGTTTTTAATCCACCAGCGCCGCCACCGCCGCCAACGCGAGAGCCACCAGCTGCCCCGCCTGAAACAACTAAATAGCGAACAACAATTGTGTTGGTTGGAGTGACTGCACTGCTTGCAGTGCTATACGCACCAGTGCCCGCGTCGTTTGTAGCCGAGACCCTAAACACATACGCCGTGCCGTTCGTTAGACCAGTGACAGTGGCACTTGTCGCTGTTGATGCAGCCCGCGTAAACGTCGTCCACGTTGATCCAGAGTTGCTGCTGTATTGCACTGTGTAATTGGTGATTGGAGTCTGAGACAGCACATTCGGCGCCGTCCACGACACGGCCGCTTGTGTGTTGCTGCCGACGGCCGTCACGCTTGTTGGCGCGGGCGGCACAAGTAGGTTGCGCAAAACACTATCTACATTGCCGCCTAGCGGGCCAAGCTCCATGTACACAGTGCCAGTCCAGCGATATGTTCTGGCTGTGTCTGTGGCTATATAAATAACATTGCTCGTACCAGTTGCCGGAAAACTAGCCGCCGTAGCGTACTCGTATATGGCTGCCGAACCACCAAGCGTCACGGTAACAATGTTGCCAGCGGCGTCCTTGGTAAACATTGCTGGGCTGGACGAATCCCACCTGATCGCTAGTTCGTGCGTTTCCAAATCCGTCGTGAGCGGAACGTTGCTCGCGGTATAGCTACGTTTTGGTTTAATTTTTGGCATGTGTTAACCCGTGAGCGCAAAAGATGTGTAATTACCGCTAGCCACCGCAGACCAGTTGCCAGTGCCGATCTGAACAGGGGCGTTGCGGTCTGCTGTGGTGCCGTCACCAACAGCCCCAACGGCATTGTTGCCCCACGCAAACAGTTTGCCGTCGGAGCGGACGGCTAGCACTACGCGGAACGATGCGGCCACCGCCGTCCAACTGTCCGTTCCAATCTGTATCGGTGCGCTGCGATTTGTGGTCGTGCCATCACCCAGTTGGCCGTATGTGTTTCTGCCCCACGCAAACAGTTTGCCATCAGCGCGGATCGCGTAGGTGTTTCCTTCGCCTTGATCCACGCTCAACCAACTGTCTGTACCAATTTGCACCGGCGTGTTTCGTGCCGTGGTTGTGCCGTCACCGACTTCACCACTTGAATTACTGCCCCAGACAAACAGCTTGCCGTCGGAGCGAATAGCGGCGGTGCCGTAATATCCGGCGGAAACCTCCGTCCAGTTGTCCGTTCCAATCTGTACCGGCGTACTGCGGTCTGTAGTCGTGCCGTCGCCAAGCTGACCTAACGCATTCCAGCCCCACGCAAACAACTTGCCGTCGGAGCGAATCGCTGCAATGTGTTGATAGTTTGAAGCTATCTTCGTCCAGTTGTCCGTTCCAATCTGTACCGGCGTACTGCGATTAGTAGTCGTGCCGTCGCCAAGCTGACCCTCTATATTTCTGCCCCAAGCAAACAACTTGCCGTCGGAGCGAATCGCGTAACTGCTCAGGCCTGCGGCGACAGCAGACCAGTCGCTAGTGCCAATCTGCACCGGCGTGCTTCGTTGCGTGGTCGTGCCGTCACCGAGAGAACCAGCCCACGAATCGCCCCATGAAAACAGTTTTTGCGAACTGCTGATGCCGAGTGAGTGTCCGCCTCCGCAAGTAATTTTAGACCAACTGCCGCTGCCGACTTGAACAGGAGACAACCGGTCCGTAGTAGTGCCGTCGCCAATTTGACCGGATGAGTTTAGTCCCCAGCCGAACAGAGAAAGTGCAGTTGCAACTGAGCCAACAAAAAACCCGCCGTCAATTGAGTCGTTTTCTCCTAGAACGCCTGTAGCCCCAGTAACGCCAGCAGGCCCTGTAGCCCCGGTAACTCCCGTAACGCCTGCTGTGCCAACGCCTGTAGCCCCAGTAACGCCCGCCACGCCAGTTGCGCCTGTTGCCCCACTTGTGCCGGTAACACCAGTAGCGCCCGATACGCCTACCGCACCTTGCGGGCCTGTTGCGCCAGTAATACCAACAGGTCCAGTTGCGCCTTGAACGCCGGTCGCCCCTACAACACCTGTAGCGCCTGCGCCGCCAGTTACCCCGGTAGCGCCAAAACTTTCTCGGTACGGTAGCGCGGTCCAGCTAAGAACACCGTCACCGATTTTGAACTTGCCAGTATCTGTTTCAAAGCACGGCTCGCCTACAGATAACAAAATATTCGCAGCGGTCAGGTTAGCCGCAGTACCGCGCTTAAACTGTATTTTGGTCGTGCTCGAAAGCACTTGCCCGACATCTGAAAACACGCCGCCATTGATCGTGTCGCCATCAGAGTAGCCCGGGCCTGTTGGACCAGCGGGGCCAGTTGCGCCAGTAACTCCTGTAGCGCCGTTGCCGCCAGATCCGGTGCTGTTTTGATACGGCAGGTCGTTCCAACTATGAACGCCATCGCCGATTTTGAACCGATCTGTGTCGGTTTCAAAACACGGCTCCCCAGCATATAACGCCGGGTTTACGCTCGCAAGCGCTAAAGCTGTGCCGCGTCTAAAACGAATAAGTGACGACATTGCAAACTCGAAAAATCAATTGCCGGTATTTACGTTACTTCTCCGCCGTCAGCAATCGAATAATCAAGCAGATTTACGACGGTATTTTCATCCGTTTTTACAAACACATTGCCGTCCGCGGTGTTAATTGCAATTTCGCCCACGACAAGTTGCGCTGCAGTTGGCGCAGCGCCCTGCGTGGCGTTTTTCTTCTGCAAAACGATATTGTACATAGTCGTTACCGTTCGTGCAGGCTTAAATTACGGCGCTACCACTTCGCCGCCGTCAGCAATACGCGGTTTCCGTATTGATATGATAATCTGATTTTCCGTTGCTGTGCCGGCTGTCGGGTCATCCAAGCTTTTCAGAAATACGTCGCCGTCTGCGCCGTTTACCGCAAATTCGCCAAATTGCAGCGCTGTGACCGTAGGTTCTGCGCCAGATGTTTCGTTGCGCCTGTGCACAATTTGTACAGCCATGATTTACTCGCGTGTTATGCGTTTTTGGTTATTGTCACAGTGGCGGCGTGGGAATTGTGTAAGTAGCGCCGGTGTATATGGCGGCAGAACAGATGCGGATGTTTGACATCATTCCACAACCAAATGAACCAACAAGCATGCTGCTGCCGCTAAAAGAATCAGTGACAGTAGCCGAAGCAACCCGCGAGCCATTGGCGTGCAGGTAAACGGTATTTCCGCTGCGCGACAATGCCACATGCGTCCAAGAGTTGTAACCCAGCGCGTCCGATGTTGACGCTGCCACAGTAGACCCATTGACAGAAAGCCGCAGTTTGCTGCTACCACTACCTTCCAGATTAAAAGAAAACACAGAATTTCCAAAAATCTGACAGTTGTTACTCTGAAAACCAAAAAAGTCTGGAACGCACAGCCATGTTTCAAATGTAAAATTTGATGTGCCAAGCGACAGGTCTGCGAATGTCAGAGTGCGCCCGCCAAAAAACACACACCGCCAATTACCGTTTTGACCGGCTCTGTATCCAACAACTGGATCGCCGTAATACGTGTTGACAATAGCGTTCCCGCCGAGCGACCGCGCTGCTGGCCCGCTGTCGGTTGGAGCATCACCGTTGTCTCCGCTATTAGGCCCGATAAGCAGCAGCGCTGGCGGCGCTGCGCTAGGAGTTACAGAAGCGCTAACAGTTGAATATGCTCCTTGACCGACGCCATTTACCGCAGCAACGCGAAAAGTGTATGCTGTGTCGTTGGTTAATCCTGTGACGGTCGCGCTCGTCGCCATAGACGTGCTGTCGCTGAATGTAGTCCACGCGCCGCCACTTGGTTGATACTGCACAACATAGTCTGTGACAGGAGTCTGCGACAAAACGCCTGTTGGTGCCGTCCACACTACAGCCGCCTGTTCGTTGCCAGACGTCGCACTGACGCTTGTTGGTGCAGGCGGCAGGAACAAATCCCAACGAGAGTCAGAGCCCGCGCCGCCACCACCGCCACCGCCTGTAGCCGCTAATACGCCGCCAGTGATAGTTAACCCCGAGCCAATTTTAATGCCGCCAAGCACGCTGCTAGTAGCAGTCGGCAACGTAAAATTAGCGCCAGTAGCCCCTTGTGGCCCTGTAGCGCCTGTAGCGCCGTCAGCGCCATTTACGCCAGTTGCGCCGGTAACGCCCGCCGCACCAGTGACGCCGGTAACACCCGTCGTGCCTTGCGCGCCCGTGGCTCCAGTAACACCAGCAACACCAGTAGCTCCGGTTACGCCGGTAACGCCCTGTACTCCGGTGACGCCAGTGACGCCAGTGACGCCAGCAACACCCGTAGCCCCAGTAACGCCAGTGGCGCCTGAACCGGCCGACAACGCCGCAATAGCCGCGAGCGTGACTTTATTTGTGGCCGTGCCGGCCGCATTACTTACCGGAACAACACTTGTGCCGACAGCTGCAGCACTGGGCAGTTCAGATATCTTAATGTCGGCCATCGCGTTTACTCCGCTGTAATGTAGTCGCCGGTGTGCGTGACAATACTGTCGCCGGTATGGATCTGCAATCTAGCACCCGGCGCGAGAATTTCACCGCCGTCGAGCACTGTGATTTGGTTCAAACAGACAATAGCGCCGCTTGTTGTTTTTGTAAACCACTTCTTGTCGGCCAGATTAACGGCGATTTCACCTACCGTCAACTGACCGGCCGCAGGTACAGCGCCCGATACCGTGCTTTTTTTATGAACAAGCGTAATTGCCATTGTTATTAAAACACGCCGCCGTCGATGACTACGTTATCAATGGTGCCGCCGGTAATCGAAACGTTATTCGAGTTTTGCGTGGCAATCGTGCCAAGCCCAAGCGTGGTACGGGAGTCAGACGCGCTTGTGTCGTCCACAAGGCTGCGGCCGAACGTCGTGAAGGTCGCGAGCGCAGCTGCGCCAGAGCCCGTAAAGTACGGCAATCTGTCAGCCGCCGACGTCAAACCAGCCAGTGCCGCTAACTCGGTGTCATAAGCCTGAACATCAGTGCCGATAACCAACCCAAGATTTGTGCGGGCGCCTGACGCTGTTGTAGCGCCAGTACCGCCGTAGGAAACACCTACAGCTGTACCCTGCCATGTACCACTGGAGATCGTGCCGACTGTGACAATGCTGTCGTCGCCGCTATACGTGCCGCCAGCCACATCCGCCAGCGTGCTATTGTAAGCCTGCACGTCTGTGCCGATGACCAGCCCTAAGTTCGTGCGCGCGCCGCTTGCAGTCGTGGCGCCAGTACCGCCGTAGGAAACACCTACAGCTGTGCCCTGCCATGTGCCGCTGGAGATCGTGCCAACGCTTGTCAGCGACGACGCTGTGACGCCAGAACCGAGCGTGTTGCTCGACAGAACTTGCGTGCCGCCGATGTAAACACTGTTGATTTCGATGTCGCCAGTCGAGCCGCTGAATACCTCAGAAGAATTTGTGGCATCTGGAACAAATGTGAACCGGCCGGCACTAGCGTCATAACCAAAGAAACCCACTTTGGCTGCGGTGCCGTTGTGCCAGCGGAATTCGACGCCGCGGTCTTTGTTATCATTACTCGTCGGAGCTGTGTCGCCGCCGAGGGTAATGATCGGATCATCAAGCGTTGTCACCGAGCTGTTAATCGCTGTAGTGGTGCCGTTGACAGTGATGTTGCCGCTGACAGTAAGATTGCCGCCCACCGTGACGTTGGCAGAGCTATCAACCTTAAAGTTGTTGCTAGCGGCATCAAAGCTCGTACCAACACTTGCGGTGCCGGTTGTCGTGATCGACCCTGCGGCAATTGCACCGGCGTTGCTATAAATCACAGCCTTGCTGTTAACGACTGTGTTGGCTACTGCGCCGTCGAGCAGATTGATTTCGTCATACGACGCTGTAACGCCGTCGAGGATGTTCAACTCAACCGCAGACGATGTAACCGCTACGCCGCCGATTTGAAACGTGCCGGCGGCATTAAGCGTGCCGTTAAACTTGTTCGTGAAGTCCGCATCGAACGTGTTGCTCGCCGCAAGCTTGGCGTACTGCGAAAGATTCGAGTTCGTCAGCGCGTTGTCGACATAGGTGGTCGTAGCAAACGCGCCCGAGCCAGCGATCTGAATAATGGTCGAGGCTGAACCGTCACCGGTATCGCCTTTTCCATAGTACAAAATATTGTCAATTTCATTGTAAGCTAATTCTGCGTTCTTTAAACCTGAAGGCGCGCCAGCAGTACCTGTAATACGCCGTTTAATGCGCACTGTATTCGCCATAGAAGCACCTCAAAAGTTTAAAAATTACCGCCGTCTAAAACGTACTCAAGCCATGTAGTGAGATCGTCGGACAGCACCCATTCTTGTTTCGTTTCAAGCACCAATACTACCATGCCTGCGCGACGCCGAGCAACTGGAATAGCGCTTAAATCGGTCGTGTTACTTACTGCCCGATAGCCCCCGCTGCCGTATTTATCAATATGCGTAGGAAACTGGTCTTCCTCTGCACCGGGAACAATGGGAGCGCCGACATTTGTGCCGCGAATAAACGCCATTATGCCACCTCTATAGCGATATTTGCGCCGTTTTGCTGATATTCGCTGCGGTAGATATGGTACGAAGTCAAGCCGCCAGACGCGTTTACAAAATCTCGTGTCGTCAGCAGCCATGCCGAACTGATAAGCCCATTAAACTTGAAACTGGTCGGAGTTCCAAACGTTGCCGGCCATGCAAAATAAATATACTGGTTTGATGGGTTAAACAACCGCGCTTGCGTAAAATTAGTTGCAACCTCAGATGACAGCGACAGGATATCTGCATCAGTTGGCGTGTCTGTTGCCAATACGCCCCAGTACCGCTTGCGACTGAAAGTTATGTTTGTCGTTGTTGACCCCACGATTGTGCCTGTAAATCCAAGGTATGTCAGCTCGTACGAAAGCGTGTACGTTTTTGGACTCGTAATGCTGAGCCCCGAAAGCGTATAGCTGCGCAAGTTTGTCGCAATTGACCCAATGTCAGTAAGCGACTGCGCCAATACAGTGCCGTTCGACAAACTCCAATTGAGAGTTACGGCAGTAATAGTTGCGCCAGCCTCAGCCTGCACGACGTTGTTCGATAGTGTCACACGCGGCGGCGAGGTTGTCGGCTGGTTTGCCGCGTTGTCCAGCAGCGCGCGTACAGCTTCATCAATGTTTGTGTAGTTAAGCGCCGAGTAATTAAACACAACTCCTGTAGCGCTGATAGAGCCCGAAACAGTTCCACCACCCCCGCCGCCGCTCCCAGTTGGGCCCGTCGCGCCTGTAACACCCGTGGCGCCCTTTGGGCCTGTTGCGCCAGTCGTGCCGACTCCCGTTGCGCCAGCTGGGCCGGCTGGGCCCGTGGCGCCAATACCGCCACTCCCGCCAGTTCCGCCAGAAGAAAAATAGGCCAGCGAATTCCACGCTGTAACGCCGTTGCCAATTTTGAATTTGCCCGTGTCATACTCAAACCCCGGCTCACCAATAGCAAGTAAGGGGTTTGCCGCTGTCAGGTTAGCCGCAGTACCGCGCTTAAACTGAATAACGGTTTTTGTCTGCGCGGCGAGTGTTCCGGCTGAAAACGTGCCGCCATTAATTGAGTCGCCGTCTGCGTATCCCGCACCTGTGGCGCCTACTGGTCCGGTAGCCCCGCGCGGGCCAGTGGTGCCTTGTGCCGCTGTAACGGATACGCCGCCGATTAAAATAACATTGGGGTTTGCAGTCGCCGCGACCGTTGGCGCCGGACCCGTGGCGCCGCTTGGGCCTGTGGCGCCAGTAACGCCCAGCGCGCCGGTAGCGCCCGTAACGCCGTCAGGGCCAGTAACGCCAGTCTCTCCAGCAGGGCCTGTTACGCCCGTTGCGCCGTCAATGCCAGCAATACCCGTTTCGCCGGTTAACCCTGTAACGCCAGTTGCGCCGCGCAAACCAGTTACGCCCTGTAAGCCCGTCACGCCTACCGCGCCAGTTGCACCAATTGCGCCAGTGGCGCCTCTTACGCCTGTGGCGCCTGTAATCCCAATGCCGGTGGCGCCGACAGGGCCGTCGCTGCCCGTTGGTCCTGTAATACCAGTTGCGCCTTGAATACCAACTGGACCCGTTGCGCCAATTACGCCAGTTGCGCCTGTAATACCAGTAGCGCCCTGTAAACCAGTGACGCCGCGAAGGCCCGTCGCCCCTGTCGGACCCGTGCCGCCAATTTCTCCGGTATCACCTTTAAAACCGGTCGGGCCCTGCGCGCCTGTGGCCCCACGACTGCCGACTGCGCCAGTAACGCCTTGTACGCCTGTAGCGCCAGTTAAACCCTGAATACCAGTAGCGCCGCGGGGGCCAGTAACGCCACTAGCGCCGGTAACACCTGTAGCGCCCGTATCGCCGTCAATACCGGCAACGCCAGTAGCGCCAACAGCGCCAGTAACACCTGTCGCGCCTGTGTCACCAGTTAATCCAGTAACGCCGGTTTCGCCTGTAAATCCTGTAGCGCCTTGAATACCCTGCAGGCCAGTAGCGCCCGTTACGCCAGTTGCGCCGTCGAGGCCAGCAACACCGGTCGCACCTGTAACGCCAGTTTCGCCTGTAGCGCCCGTTTCGCCTGTAATGCCAGTTTCACCGACAGCTCCTGTTACGCCTGTGGCGCCAATCGCGCCCGTAGCGCCTATAACACCAGTAGCGCCGCGAGAACCCGGCAAACCAATCAGACCAGTTGCGCCCTGTACGCCTGTTGAACCAACAGCGCCTGTTGCGCCATGTATACCTGTTGCACCGGCATTGCCTGTTGCGCCAGTTGAACCAACAGCGCCCGAAACGCCAGTAGCGCCAGTAACGCCAACAGGCCCAGTCGCGCCGTCAATACCATCAGCGCCGCTAACACCAGTTGCGCCTGTATTGCCGGTAACGCCTGTTTCACCCGTTAAGCCAGTTGCGCCAGTCGCTCCCGTATCACCATCAGACCCGCTGACGCCAGTTGGGCCCTGCGGACCAGTTGGCCCCTGAAGCCCCGTTGAGCCGCCAATGCCTCGCGGGCCTGTTGCGCCAGTCGTGCCCTCAATACCCTGCAGACCACTCGCGCCAGTAACGCCTGCGGCGCCAGTAGCGCCAGTTACGCCAATAGCGCCAACAACACCTGTTGCCCCGCGAAGACCAGTTGCGCCAGTCGCACCCGCCGGGCCAGTAGCGCCTGCTACGCCTGATTCGGCGGCCCGGCTGTTCATAAACCGAGCGATAATGTCCGAAGCAAAATAGGGCGGCAAAGCTCCGGCTAAAGCATCCGGCAGCGGGTGAAGAATAGGCCAGCCGTTTTTAACTTCAAATAACAACCCCTCGCCGTCTAGAATACCGCCGTCGCCGCTGGCCGTACCGTCAAGCAGGATGTTTTCACGGTTTTCATCCTCAACAACGCAGTGCACTTCGCCCGCATTTTGCGAAGTAATCGTGACTATCTTGAGGATCCGACCTTGCCCGGACGTCACAATGTAGTCGCCTACATTGACGTCAAAGCCGTCGTAATAATACGGCGTGAGAGTATTTGGCGACCCGTGCGACTGCGAGACAATGGCTAACGTTGTTTGCCACTGATACGGATAGCCAAGCCAGCCATCATCTTGCTGGGACCAGTTCGCATACGGCACGGTTTGTGCCATAGTGAACCGCAGTATTTTTGTCGGTTGGAAGGGCATGGCACGACTTTATGGATGCAATTAGAAAAAGCATATGATGCGCGCAAGGCCGCCTGAATCACACCCGACAACAGTGCTTGAGGCTCGAATGGTAAACGCAATAGTTTTTGTGCTGTTAGCCAGTGTGAGTTCGTTCGCAGCAGTCGGGTAACGCGCATGCCACAAACTCGTGTTCGCTGTATAGCCCCAGTACGCGACCGTGTTAACTTCCTTGCCAACCGTGTGTGTAATAGTGATATCATTTGCTGCGATTGAGTACGTCCAGCCACTTGGCAGGTTGTAAACACTTGTTGGCGCAGATCCGGTGTAACTTACGTTGAACTCATACACCGTGTCGGCAGCCGAGGCACCAGTCGGGCCCGGTACACCTGTGGCGCCAGCTGGGCCTGTTACGCCAGTAAAGCCCAGCGGACCAGTAGCGCCTGTGACGCCTACCGCCCCTGTGGCGCCGCGAGGACCCGTTGCGCCCGTTACGCCGGCGCCAGTTGCGCCCTGCGGGCCTGTCGGCCCTGTAAGGCCAGTTGGTCCAGTGGCGCCTTGTGCCGCAGTAACCGGGATGCCACCGATTAAAATAACATTGGGATTACCCGTGGCCGAAACTGTCGGCGCAACGCCAGTGGGGCCAGTAACGCCAGCAGGGCCAGAAGCGCCAGTCGGCCCAGCAACGCCAGTGGCGCCAATCTTTTCAGCGTCGATAAGGGCGACAAGAGAAGCCGCCGTGACGCGTTTGGACGTATAGGGCGTTGTAGCCGTGTCAACAAGCGGAAGCAGGTCTGCGCCAGTCGGGGTAGTTTTTGCGGGCAGCTCAGATATCTTTTTGTTGGCCATAGTCTGCGCAACCCCTAGTAATTATTGTTGTCGTCTTCGTCTTCGTAGTGCCGTTGTTTATGCCCGGGTTTTTTGCTCGTCTTTGGCCCGTCTAGCTCATCCGCGGCTTTGTTCAGCCATTTGGCTAGTTTTCGGGCGTCTGCCGGAGTTAACAGCGGCGCCTGCGCGCCGTAAACATCAATTACAACACCCGACTCTGAATGACCGCCAGCGTCCCAACTACCAGCCTGCACAGTAACAGTTGGTGCTTCTTTTGGGTCAGCGCCCGCAAGAACGTTCTTAAATTCTATTAGATCGGGTGTATTTGCGACAACGGTAGCCACGCGATGTTAATCCTTTTCTGTATCGTCAACAATTACCGGCGCTGCAAAACGGCCAGCAATGCCGCCAAGAAACCGCCCGGTGTAATATTCCTTGGCGTCTTCTTCAGATAAGCCATCAGCCAGTAATTTTTCGCACAGCTTTGTTTTGCTATACACAGCTACTGGATCTGCATTGCCTACATACCCAAGACCGATTAAAGCACTGTCCATATTGTCAAACAAAAAAGCGTCTGGATTCAAATCGCTTAATTGCGCTAAAACTTGCTGTGGTGACATTATGCAACTCCATTTTGGATATCTTCGAGAAACAAGATGGCTACGTCACTTGCACGCCGATAACCTTCGCGTACGCCGTTTTGGTAATCAGCGCTCCCGGGCGGTGTGTTTTTACCGGTGAAATCAGCAATCGTGGCTAAAGCTGCGATTGCTTTGTTCTTCAAATTTCTATAATCATGCGAGTTTAAAACAGCTGCGTTATCGGTCGCCACAGCAGCTGCGTTTATTTTAGCTGTAAGCGGCGGTTGTATGCCAAGTTCCCGCAGCGCATAAGTAACCTGCAATAGTGCGTCAAAGTCAGAAAAAGCCTGCGGTGTATTCGGCACATACTTCTGCGCTAGCATATGCAACGAAATACAAAGACTCGTCAGCTCGGCCACTTTACTGCGTTTCGTTGTTGTTAGGCTCGTTTCTTTAACCGCAGCAAGCCCCTTTGCGGCAAAAATGAAATCTTTACGCGCTGTGTGTTGCTGTTGCACCTGACTGGACAAAACCAATGACATCAGAGTAATTCCTTTAAAAATTGGGCTTTGTTATCAAAATACTGCTGCCACAAACCGTACACAGTTGCATGTGTTTCTTCAGGCGCCGCGGATGCCGAAATGCTGTGCACTTTGCAGGCAACATCCGGCACGCATTTTGCGTATTTCACGTACGCCGAACGCATACGGTTTTGGTCTAATAAGCACCGGCGCTCATAGCGATCCCGCGGTGCGCCAATACGCGCGCGACTTTCTTCCGGGCTGATATCTAAAAGAAAGCAGATGTCTGGGACAACACAAGATGTTTCCCGAAAAATCTGCAAAATCAAATCTGTAGAGATACGATTGATTTCGCCCTGATAAACCAGCGTTGACAGCAGCCACCGGTCGCAAATGATCGTCACGCCGTCTTTGAGCTGCGCGCGGATATACGCCGCTAACTCTGCCCGCGCAGCAGAAAAAAGCAACATTTGTGCCGCTGCGGCGATTGGCGCTTCGTTGTCGAGCAGAATTTCCCGTATGGCTTTGCCGACCCGAGTTGTGCCCGGATCTGCTACTAACTCAACAGTCAAATCTTGACCCTGCAGCCGCTCGTACAGCATCCGGGTTTGCGTACTTTTCCCGGCGCCGTCAATACCCTCAAAACAAATGAACAATGGAATCCTTTCCAAGTACAGCCTTAACGACCGGTAATGCTAAAACTCGCTGAATCTCCGAGTACAGGCTTTACAATTTTGCTGCCAGCATTCCCAGTGATATTGATCACATCTTGCGGCACTTGAATATCTAACTCAGTAGCTGGCGCAAACAGCACTAGCTCAGTGCCGTCAGCAAAACGCAGCGCCATACCAGCCTGCGCCATACCCAAGCCAACAACTCCATGCGACCTTAACCAAGCCGCCGCATACGAGCAAAACGCCGCTAGCTCTGGCGTCCTAAGTTCTGCCGACTCGCTGGTATAGTCGTCAAGGATCTTGGCTAGAACTTCGCTTTTTTGCATAACGCACCTTTCGTTTTTTAGATTCTACTGTAGCTGCTTTTTCTTCTGCCGCCACACGCTCACGAAGAGCCTTTGTATTTTGTGCTACACATTTGTCAAGTTTTGCTTTTTGCCGGCAGCCTTTTATGGTCTGGCTCACGTCCGACAAAAGATTTCGGGCTGCGTGCACGTACAACCGCAATACGTAGAAACGATTTGCTGCGTGAATAGCCAGCAAGTCGCCGTCCAGTTGCGTCAGAACCTTTTTTGTCTTGGGTACTGCCAAAATTCCCGAAGAATTCAACACATTTAGCGCCGCTTTTGCCGTGCAAATAATGTCAGCAACCACGACAATCTGCGCGCCTACCGGGCTCTGGCTCAGCCGCCCGCGAAATTCCATATCGCGCTTTGTCTCAACCAGCCGAAAATCACGACTGATGTCTGCTACCATCGCCGCAATCTGAACCGTTGTGACTTCAGCGATGTTTTCAAAAGCACACGCGCTTACGTTGAGTATGTCGTGCAACAGTGCCGTCTGCACAATAGCACTAATGCTGTCTTTGGTGTCATCCGGCATGAAATCCGCACGCACATCCTGATACAGCTTCTGCGCAATTGTTTCCGCCATGTAGGCTACGGCTACGCAATGATCGACGAGAATTTCGCCAAAATGAGCGTGTCGCGACCCGTAATGTTGTTTTGCAAAAACAAGCGTTTTCTGAATTGGTGTTTCAGCTTCTTTTTTCATGGCACCTCCGTGTGCCGTCAGACAAGCCGCAATATTGTTTGCCATCCAAGGTCAAATGATTTGCGTCTCGCCGCTAAGTTGTAGTTGATTTGTTTGTTAAGCGCGTCAATGTGCCAAGGTTCTGCAATAAGTGTCTGCAGTACGGTGACCAAACCCTCGTAATCTGGCGCCGCATGTGGCACACCATTGTCGTCAAAGTCTATTTGAGTTTTAACCAATACGCCGTTTGTATTTGGATAGATGTAGTCATTTTGCGGCGAAAGATTGAATGTCAGAACTGGCGTTCCGCAGTTAATCGACGTTAGGCCGCAAATACCGTAATTGTCGCACTCGGCTGGAAACAGTGTTAAATCGTGCTCGGTGTACACGGCCGGGCGCTTATTGAGCGGTATATTGCGCACAAGTTTAACGCGCCCATTCGTTTTCTGCCCCAGTTTCTGAAAAAATTTCGCAATGCCGGGCGCAAACCGACAAGATGAGATAGCTACGGTTAACCGCGCGTCGGGCATTTTAGGCAGCAAATAGCCTAGAAGATTAAGAAACTGGCTATTTGCACAACGCGCATTTCGGTCAAACCACGGTAAAAATATCTTTACTTGCCGCTCGTTTACTGCTTTGGTTTTTTTAATAACCGGCATACCCGCGTCAAACGGAATCAGCGTTACATTTTTAAACTTATAGACTGTCGCAAATAGCTCGCGGCATTCTGTAGTGAGCGCAATGACGTGGTCTGTGTTCTTCATTACCTTGCGAAATGGCCGCGCAAGATCCTGCCACATAGGCACAACAATAGTTGTAATACCGAGCCGCTTTGCGTAATTCAGCTGCTCAATTTTTGGCGTGTGAGTCCAAATAATCGTCGAGCAATCACGGGCCCAGTGCGTGTATTTACAAACACGCTTGTGCCTTACGCGATTATCTTGCGGCGCTGATAATTTTGCTGGGACGCTGTCGGAGTAAATACTGTAGTCCGCGCCGTTTTTGCGTAAAAGATCAACGAGGCGTAATGTGAAATAAGCCTCGTCGCAGTGAGCGTAGTGGGTGTAAATACCAATGCGCATATTATGGTCCGGCGGGCGCGCCACCTTGACCACCGCCAAATTGCTGCTGCATCATCATCTGCCCGCCCTCTGACCGCGCCTGCGCCCTAATGTCATCGATCATGCTTGTAACCAGTGCGTGCATCGTCGGATCAGCATTCTTGAGCTTTGTGAGTTCAGCATCTTTCTGCTGCTCAGGCATAGATAACAGTTGGTTTGCAATAAGCTGCGCCTGACTCTGCAGATCCTCTGGCGTACGCGGCACGTTCGGCGCATTTTGCCGCTGCGACAGGAATTGATCCACGGGACTAGGCGGCGGACCCGCGGGGGCACCCGCTGGCGGTGCGCCGCCACCGCCCTGACTTGGATCGCCGCCGCCTTGAGGTGGTGGCGCCCCCGTTGCGCTCGCGCCAGTGTTGCCGGCGCCCATCATCATGTCGGGCGACTGGCTCATGGCCTTCATCTGTTGCGACTGTTCCATCTCTTCTTGCATGCGCGACTGCTCTTCTGCATAGATGCGCTGCTCTTCCAGCATCCGCTTGATCTCTTCCTCGTAATCCAAACCAACGCTCTTGAGACCAGTACTCTGAGAAATCTGCTGGCCCTGCATGAGTTGCAGTTTAGCCATCTGCCGATTGAGATCGTCGGCGTGAGTGACCCGAACGAGCTTGGCATTGACAGCCGACCACGACATGACCCGCGCGATATTGTTAACTAAATCCGTCAGGAAGATATTCAGGTTGTGCGGCAAGTGGCTCCAGTTAGCTTCAAACAGGCGCAGGGCTGCCGGAGCTGCTTGGAACGTCAGAGTGCCATTGAACAGCTCTACGGGCATGCCAATACACTTCAGAAGCGTTTCTTGCCCTTGGTCTAGTAGCTCGCGTGGCGCAAGTTGGCTGGCGTCTCCGCCGAGTGCTTGGTAGTTCACCGGAAACGGTAAGACGTTCCAACGCGCCGGGTCTGCTCTGCGCGCGCGAATCATAGAAGATACGCGCGCTGAAAAGCTGGAAAGATTAATAGAATGTACCGGGTCACCAGACGACGGATCGCCGCCACGTGGCGCCGGCGTAATGACTCGAAACGGAATGACGTAATCCAGCGCTATGGCTTCGTTGTAACGCTGCAGGATCTGGACGTACCACGCTTGCCGGAAATTTGTCAGCACACGCGAAATACCCCAGCCGCGGTTACGCATGCCAGCCAGCGCATCTTCCTTCAGGTGGAAAATCACACCCTTGTCAAACATCAGGTTTTTGCCGTCTTTGACAGCCTGAATGATTTCCCAGCTAGCACGTGAAATATGGTGTAGATGGCCCTGCCGAATCAGGTTGCGATAATCTTCTGGAATCTTCCATACATAAGTACACTCGCCGGTGTATGGATCCCAGAGCAGCTCAATTTCGTGCGGGCTCCAGCGCTTCACGTTCATTTGCGCGTTGTCGCCGCCACGCCTGTCGATGTGTTTCCACTTGCCGACAAACTTGCAGTTCGGGCAAGTTGCGTGAAATTGAAAGTTTTGCCATGAAAACGCGCATTGCTCAGAGTTGTATACGCGCTCAAGCGGCATTTCAAGGCCGCAGTGCGGGCACGACAGATAGCGCCTAAACGGCACAATCAGGCTGGTAAACGAATTGCCGTATGTCAGATAATCGAGCGCAACGCTGTGCAGAACATTTTTAATGCTTAACGTGTCTTCCAGAAACACGCGAAACTTTTCTTTTTCTTCGCGGCCAACTGTATTTTCACCCGCGTCTTTAATCTCAACGTCTGTAATAAAATACGACACAACCCGGTCAATAGCCTGTCGATACGGCCCATTGGCGTTCAAAATATATTCGCACCAGCGGAGCGCTGTCTGAATGCTCTCGGGCATCGACAGGCTAGCGACGTCGCAGAACGGGTCTGGAAACCGCTCGTCGGCCTGTACTCCGCGACCAAGCGAGTTATAGCCCATGCCCGATGATGGTTGTAGCGACACAGTTGCGCCTCTTGCGCCTAGTTAGTGGCTGCACGCGCGGCTTCAGCTGCGCGCTTGCGAAAGTCATTATCCAGCTCAGCTACTGCTGGTGTTTGGGCTGACGCGTGCTGTGACTCTTTCGTGCGCTCAGGCAAATCTTCAGCCGGAGTTATACCCGGCTCAATAACGCCACGTTTTTCCATGTCATTCCTCGGCATACTGAGCCCGAACCGCGCGCTCAACCATTAAAATGCAGTATTCGCGGTTATCATAAACATACTGAAATCCGGTCGTATGGACAAGGTATAAACGAGTATCATCGCCTATTTTAACAGCCCACGGGCGCTGATACGGGTCATTTGACGGCGGAAACCAACGGGCGGCGTTCTGATCAAAACGTAAATCGTAAACAAGTACGATAAAGCCGCTCTCTTCCGCAATATCTGGTTCTGTGCGCCCAACAGAAACAATTACGTCGTGAAAAAAGGCCGGAACTGTACCAATACCTTCTTTTTCAAAGTACGCTAATTTTTGCGGCGGCCCGACAGCTACGTTTTTTGTAATTGCAGTCTGCTGGGCTGTTGTAATAGGCATCGGTTGTTTCTTCATGCCAAAGGCGGCCATCGGGCTGTAGCTGCGATCAATTTTTTCTACGGGAATTGCGGCTGGCGGCCGATTTTCACTGTATGCCGGCTCATACCTCGTTTCTTCTGCCAGCGCTGCCAACATTTCCGCCTCTTCTTGAGCCGGGGGCACTGGTGGCGGCTTTACGGCAACAGTTGCTTTCTTTACAGGCACACGCTGTACGCTAGACTTCGCTATTTTTGCCAGTTCTTCAAATGCCACGGCGGCGCGCTCCCTAATTGAATTGATATCATTACCGACAACCTGATTTTTGGCTATAGCCATCGCCTGCTCGACACTGCCAGCCGTAATCTGATCCAGCGTCATGGATTGACTGTTCGGCCCGTCTGGCTCAATATTAATTTGAATGCTGCCGCGAGCGTGCGGATCAAAGTTAATAGGTACACCGCCGGGGGTCGACGGCGCTACGATCACACCGCGGATACCTTTGGCGCCGCCACGCATTAAGTCAGCCATCGACCGGCCGTTATTCATCCGTTCTGTTGCCGGGTCGCCGTACTGCATAAAAGCTCCGATAGCTAAAAAAAAGGGGGGAGCAGCCTATGCTGCTTCCCCCCTGAACGATTCTGGACTTAACTCAGGGCACACGTTGTATAACCGATCCCGCGGGATTTGGAAATACAATCTGCCCAAAGGAAGCCCCGTGCCACACGCCAGCGGCACTTGTTCTGGTACGGGCAGCACTTCTGCTAACACAGTACCCGAGATAAGTTGCGCTACCACCAAACCCAAAGTTTCGTCCTGTGAAAAGAACGGAAGCGTATACGGCTTGTCATCTATTTCTAGAAGCCAGTCCAATACGTTTTTCTCGGGTTTGATGAAGTAACGCATTAGGCGCCAGCCTCTGCCATAGCTTCTTTCGCCGCCAGATGCGCCGGCTTCCAGTTCACAGGCGCCAGAAAATCACCGCCGTACCAAGCCGGCATCGACTCTTGCCACGCATCCACGGTATTAACCTGAATCTTACTCAGCCGATTCAGGATCACCGGCTGACCCGGGCTAAGAGCCGCAGCCAGCAGTTCTTGGTCGGTAGCTTCGCGCTGGGCCCGACCACTTGCCACACGCCGCAGCTGAACTGCCGCGGCTTGTGGGTGAGACACAATAGCTGTTTTGATATCAACAGCCACAGTGACCGAAGAGTCCGTATCGAGAAACGCGTCACACACGCTTTCCTCGGACAGCGCATAGTCCGGCAACGCGGCCCGGAACTCAACCGACATCTCGTCGAGAACCCACTGGGCTACGTTCTCGACATCGTCAATACCGCGCCGCGCCAGAATCTTCGCGGCGGGATTTGGCAGCTCGATTTCGACGTCATCAGCAGCGCCGATGTCCAGTGGCCGATCTACAGCACCGAGAACCGGGCTGTAGTCTTCGACTACCAGATTGTTGCTGATGCCGTCCGCCAGCAGCTCGTCTGGAAGAGCTGCCGCAGCAACACGGATCATCTTGCCGTCTACCGTTACCAGATCCTGATAGAACATATTGCGATACTGCTCTATCAGTTCTGCCGGCGCTGCGGCCATAGCCAGCGCCGTCAGCTTGTCGTGGTCAACCACCTCGTGGCCGGGCTGAAACGACATGTACAGCTTTGGCCATTTTGGCTCAGCCAGCTGCAGGCTTTCGCCGCGGAGTGTGGCGTAGCCAATGTCCGCAATCTTCCTCAAGATATCGCACCCAAGCTTGCAGTTCATGCGATGCTTGGGTCGCGCCAGATTCAGCTGGTTTCCGCGCCCACCCGAAATAATCGGCGCACGAAAATCAACCTTTCCACGGGTCTGAAAAATCAGATGCCCGTTGCTGGGGTGCGCCGTTGCCCACGACAGTGTCAGCCCGCCGTGCTGCGTCACCTCAAGGTTCAACGCCAGCGGGCGCGTGGCATCCCAAGGCCTGCGCAGGCGATTATTGAACGTCGCCATCGCCCCGGGGAGCCACTCATTGCCAAACAACCCAACACATATGTCGGCCACGCGGCTGAAATTACGCACTGTGTCAGCGTGAAAACCAGCCAGATCGAACTGTCGGTTTAACATCTTTTTCTTTTCCTTCATAGGATGATCTGACAACGTCGCGCCTGCGCGTGTCAGAATTGGTGAAAAACTCGTTTGTAGAAAACAACCGCCAATCCCGCACCGTTACGGCAAATGGCTTTTCGTCATACGGGTAGACAAGAATATTTCCGTCTCCCAATGCTCGCTGCTTCTTTACAGCTTTACCCTTGTACTTGACGATTCTCATTCATCGTTCCTCCTTACAGCACTACGGCTGCAGTCATAAGTTGCCAGCTGCAAGCGAAACAGCTGCGCAATAAATATGCCCGCCTATACCGTTTTATTTAGCTGTCCGGGTCGGGTAATACGCTGTCAAACACGTTTAACACGTCATCGCTATCGTCTTGGAAAAACTCGTCTGATTGTGAATTGCCTTTTGGCTGCTGCGGCCCCTTAATTTCTGGCGGTCCTTCAAGGTGCACCGGGTCTAACCCTAGGTACCCTGTCTCGTCCGGCTCCAGATTTTCTGTCGGCGGATTAAACAATGGCTGCGGGCCCCACGGTGTCAGCAAGTGCCGGAATGGCGGTTTTGATATCTGTAACCGAGTGCCGGCAAAACTAAACACCGATACGTCGCGGTCAATAAGCGATTTCACGCGCTCGACCAGCTCCGCTATCTCATCAAACTCTTCCACGGCGTATGTGCCGTCGGCGTGCAGAATAGCGGCGTAAAATTTAATTACATCCAACTGCGGTTGTTCGCTGTCCGCTGGCATATTCAGTCTCGCATAGTGATGGGATCTTCGCCTGTAAACCCGCTGCGAATACCGGCGACTAATATGTCTTTGGGGAGCACGCGCTGTGATGCCATTTTTATTTTGCGCACTGTCGGCGTTCTGGTGTCATCTGCCACAAATACCGTATACGCGTTTGTCATTACGCCAAACACGGTGACAGACAATACAGAAATTAAACCCGGCGATGTTGGGTCGGCTATCGTCACTTCTTGCGAAAATGTCTGCGCGAATATGCCTGTCTTTGGGTTAGAAAATGCAATGCCGCCCAAAAACGAAAAACACTCTTCAGCGCGGGATTTGTCAATACAGTACAGCCGTTTGTCCCAGTTCACAGCCCGCGTAGTTCCGGGCAGCGGTTTAATGCCCATACCGCGAAAAAAGAACTCATGATCTTTGACGAGTTCGACGCAAAATGGCCGCATGTCTGCCGTCTCTGCTGGGAACCGCGCATCAAATTCAATAACCGGATCTTTGTCAAACTCACTGTGCGTAAATAGTAACGCTGGCGTAAACAACGCTACAGGTTTTTCACGCCGCCGAAGTGCGTCAAATATTGAAAGCGTTGGCACTGCGTCAGCGCCATTAATCGCGTCAAGCTCGCGAAAGGAATCTGGCCGCTGCATGGCATTACGTTGCTTTCGGTAACCCCGGCTCGACAGTGTGGATGAGCAGCAGTAAAACAAATGCCGCGTCTACAACGTTATCCACACCGGTTGATTTATACTTGTCGGCGTTAAATGCTGTACCAAGTTTATTTGCCGCGGCAATCATGTCTTCTTTGCTTGCCTTACCGTTTCCGGTGGCATACTTTTTAATCGTACTAATAGCAAAACCTTGCGCCAGCAAATTCGCTTCTTCGGCCCACGTGGCTACGGTCACTTTCATACCGCCTAAGACTTCAGACGCAGTGGCGACACGAGACAGCACAGCCGGAATGCCGAATTTCTTGTTGACAAAGAATTCGCGTGGCGGCGTGTACTTGACGTCTTCGTAACCAATGACATCAGGCTGCACGGTGTTTAAGAATGAGCGTAAGCGTACAAATCGCGCAGCGCCAGATTCAAGACCTTGTGTAGACAAATCCCACTGAAACAGCTGCAATTTTTCTTGCAGCAGTTTCTTGCCTTTCACAAAGTCATAAACCGCTACACCGCAGTTACTACCAAGGTCTAAGCCGATAAATCGAAGAGCGTCCGCTGGCTTCTTATCCAGTTTTGGCCCGAACTGCCTCGGGTCCTTGTACATCCTGTACTTCGGCATTATGTGCTTTCTAGCGGCTAGGCATAAATACGTCTTTGATTCGCTGCCACAGCGGTTTTACTTGCGCAACTGTAACTGCCGCTGCCGGCAGTTGCGCTGTTGCAAGTTTTTCGCGCGTGGCTGCAAGTTCTTTATATAGCAGGTTTAGGCGCGTCTGCAATACGTCATTGCGCATATGCATAAGATCCGCTGCAAAATCTGCGTCGTATTTCGGAGCCCCGTGACGCGCTGCAAACTCGCGCACTGTCGAGACAAACCGCGCCATGTTTGTCTGGGCGGGAGATTCTTCGCCGACAACGGAGACTTCACGCACAGCCAAGAACCACGCAGCGCAACATACCTCGCCAATGGCCGCAAACAATACCTGTCGCAGCGGGTAGCTGAATTCCACAAAGTTACGACGCGCCAAAGCTTGCTCGAAACTAGACACAGGATCTGCCGCGTTTACAAAATCACGCTGAGCTGCCGCAAGCGCTGCGGCAATATTAGTCACGTCATCGTCTGTGATGTTGTTCTTGGCGTACCAGTCAAGCGCTTCTGCTGACAAAGAACCAATGTCCATATTCTCAATTGCCCGCGTCATCAGCGTTGGCGTGATGTAAGCGTAGTCGCGCTCAGGGTTGTAGAGCGGCCCGCTATCGCCTTTCTGGCGATATCCAATACTACTCATATAATCCTTTCAATTGTCTGCGTTACCGGCGCACTCTACATGACTGTGCAAATACCGACAACGAACACACACGTCACCCTTATCTGTCGGATCAAAGAAACCCTCGGTACTGCACGTTGAACACAAACGCGCTTCATACGTCCTAGCGTGTGTTGCAAATTCACACTGGTCATACCCAAACCAACAAAAAGAACAACCGTGCTCAAATTGATCCGGGCACGGTTTAGCGCGACAACGAACTTCAATTAGCTTGCGATTTGCCTTCAGCATACTGCTGCTAGCGCTTACTGTCGCAAAAAACGGCATTTCTCGGCTGCGCGACGCGTCAATATGCGCGAAAAACAACAGGTTTACAAAATGCAAAGCCGTCGAATACGGGTATGCGCCCCACGGCGCTGAAAATCCCAGTGTCGTCGAAATTGCAAAACAACTGCCGCGTGAAAAGAACTGCGTGATGACCATTGGACAAGGAGAACCGGCAAGCACGCGACAAGTGAATAAAAACCCGGGAGCATTTTTACGTTTAAAAGGCCGCACGCTCTCTACAACGACGGGCACAACCTCATCGCCAAGTTGCTGCGACCATTTTAAAACAGGCTGCCCGTCAATGAGCTTTTCTACGTTCCCGGCCAATCGCCACGCTAAATCCGCGGCAACTTGTTGCGTTAGCTTTGTCCCGGCAAGTACCCTAATCGAATCATACAGCGCCGTCTCGACAACAGTAGCCGGCATTTCAGCCATGATGTCTTTACAGATATCATAAACCGTGGCGCCAATAATGTTGGCGTTGATATACGGTCGGAGCGCGCGAGTGCAAATTTTGTCTCTGCGCTCGCGCACACGAACATAACTAAACGGGGTTTGAGTCATTGGTTTGCGCCGTCTCTGTTTGATCCGCCAGTGACACACCGGTACTCGTTAGTGGTACCGCGCCGGCCGGCGTGAATTTTCGATCTGGGTTATTTTTCTCCCACGCGGCCCGAGCTTTGCCGCTTGTTTCTTCAGTCAACGAAGCAATGTTTTTCACTCCGGCTGCTTCCTGTTCAAGCTGCACGATAAGCGACCCCAGTTCGCCGGACAAAAGACTAGCAATGTCACCAACGCAAACCACGTTTTTGACCGTGGCCGTTGTTAGCTCGCCTACGTTGCCATCTTTTGCGATACGAAACGTAAACGTAATTTCAGCAAGTTGTACTGTTTCCGGCAGCGGATCCGAAAGCGGTTTGCCATTTAACTCATTAGCGATGAGTTTCAACGCGTCAAATCGCTTGTAGATTTCTTCAATCTTGAGCGCTGAATTCTTGATAAGTTCGCCCGCATTAACGCGCTCGGTTGCTTGTTCGGTCGCGGTCTGAAGCGCTTTCGACAACGCTGACGCGTCAAGGCGCAAAGGTACATTTACCATTTGTTGTGCGGCTGGTTGTTGCGCAGCCGGCTTTTCTGTCTTAATAGCGTCCACAACTGTCTGCTTTGCTGGTCGAACCATGATTACTCCTTTAATTTGTTACTACTGCGAAACCAACCCAATAGTTTAAACCGATATTGATATCTGTATCCTCGTCGTAACGCAACTCTACCGGCGTGCCCGTTACGACATAAAAATCACTCACTTTTCCCGGTAACTGCCCTGCGCAAGATAGCCCAAGTTGAAGCATAAAAGCAAGCGCAAGATCGGCTGCCGGGTCTAACGTGTATGGAAACAGCGGAATCCGCAAATATTCGTCATGGTCCGTGCTAGACCACTCAGGCACGCCGCCGGGGACAAGCGGCGACGACAGCACAAGCCAGTTGCCGCGGTCTAATTTGGATTTAGGTTTTACCATCGCCGGCGCAAACGGCTGTTCTTTTGGCCAATGCCGCCGAGTGAGTTCTAGATCAATCTGATCAACAAGCAGCTTCATAACTGATACTCAAACCCGATAGGTGATTCTTGCGGACCACGTTTAGACCCAGCAAACTCCAGCCCGGTCTCGTTGGCATTAATCCACACGCCGTCGCGGAAATGACACACAGCCAAGTTGTTCTGGCGGCACAATTCTCCCAGCATTACATCTACGCCACGTTGTTTTAAGCCGACTGTCGGCCAGTCAAATTTCTGCAGCACAGCTGACTGAATAGCCCACCAACTGCCAGAAGCGTGTTTTACGTACGGCTCCGGTTCTTTTCCGTTGTACCACGGCTGCGCTTTTATCCAGCCAGCTTGATTTCCTGTCAAGCGTGTGCGGTAAATAGAGCCGAGCATAGCGTGCGATTCTAGTTGTTTTTTGACGCGTGGCAACCATTTTGCGGGATCCGTATCCGGCGCAAAACAAGAGTCGTCATCAAACCAAATCGTAATCGGTGATGTCACAGGATCACTGTAAAACAACCGCCGCATCATCGGGTACTTGTGCGTGTTTGTAGACGAATCTACAAACAAAGCTCCGGGAAAAAACGCTGCCATCTGCGCGCGTACAAATGCTCTGGTTGCGTCGCTTACCGCGTTGCAACCAAACCGAAACTCGACGTTTTCCTGCCCTAACCGGCGCATAGGTTCGTTTAAAACCCGCTGCGCCAATCTAAAACAGTGCTCGTCAGCCCCGTAAAATAACACGCATACGCAAGCGTCAGCGGATCCTTCCGCCATCTTCGGCTCCATCCGGCAAACGAATTAGTTACATGCCAACATTTGTCAGCGCAGACCTAGGAACAGCCACAGGCAACACAACAGGCGCAACCCGAGATCGGCCAAGCAGGGTCATTGCGCGCACAACATCACGCATAGTTGGCGGTTCTTTGTTTTTTACCTGCTGCACTAACTTTTCTGTCAGCTCTAAAAATTGGGCGCGGTCCTTTGTAGAACTGAAGTTGAACCGCACAGAAAACTGCGTAACAGTTTTGCCGGCGTGCTCGTCAGCTACTTCATTTCTTTCCCACGCCTTGCCTTTAGCAACACGCGTATAGACTAAAGACAGTCTACCGCGCATGTCATAAATAACAAGTACCGTGGCTTTGTCTAAATCATCCAAAATCGAAAAAACATGTGGATACTGAGTACACGGCACAAACGGTAATTGTGCCGCGTTACTTTCGTCTAAATTAACGCGACCTAGCTGAACAGGAAAAGCTCGGTTGCCTAGCTTTTCGTCGGAAGCTGTAAATTCAGCTTCTAAGCTGCTTGTGCCGGGCTCGATAACAACGGGGACATTTCGTACTGAAAACATGGAAACCGCCTATCGTGTAATGTCGGAATGAGCTTTACGAGCCTTCTGCCGCGGTGCTTCGTCTTCACCGGCAGCGTCATCGTCTTCCTCACGACTTTCCAGCTCACTACGAACTTTCGCGCACATTGCTTCGTGATCCGACACGATGTCCGAAAGTTTTTGGAAATTCTCTATAACTTCATTGAGATACCCACGCACTGTCTCGTCCAGCTTTGTGGGCGACGAATTGACAATGTCGTCGTAGATATTGTCTTTGTTTTCTGTCAGCCACAAACTTTCTGAGCGGGTAATAAATCGCCGCTGATGTTGTAACAAATCGTAGATCTGCTGCTTCAGGCCCTTGGGCGACTGATGCGTCCGGCCACTGTTCTTCTGTTTGCCGCGAATCTCTTGCAGCTCCGTAGCCAATGCCCGCGCCGTGTACGCTTCTTCTGCGCACTTTTCCTCAAGCACAGCCCGCTGACCATCATCGGGCACCTGCGCAAGCAGCTGCACGTGGGACGTCGTCAGGCGCCAGCGTGGCCGATCAGGACACCGCATGCCAAGCAAGCGCGTAATCTCGCCCTCGCTTGGGTACTTCTCAAAAAAGTTCACGGCGCCGCGCAGCTGATCAATGGTGTACACGGGTGCAAAGATCGACATGAGCAGTGACGCCCCATCAATGTGAGCTGTCTGCTGTTCTGCCGTCAGATACCGTGCGGGGTCGTCACGGACTTCTGTAATCAACCGACCAACGCGCCAAAACGCCGTCATGTTTGCAATCTGAATGTCACCAAACAGATTGTCAATCTCTGACACTACGTCTTGTAACGCCGGCGTCAAATTGGTCTGGGCAGTTAGCAACGGAGAATTGCGTGACTCCACAATTTCCGCCTGTATTGCTAACTCCGATTTAGACTTGCGCCCCATAATTCCTCCTTAATGAATAAACAACAAAACCTACTTGCGTTTTTGCTTTTTGGTATCCGGTATCAACATGTGCATAGCCGCTGCCTGAAGCACATCACGCTGAACGTGGTATTGATTCTTGGCGTACCGCAAAACCGAACAAAACAAGTCATACGCGGTTCTTTCCCGCAACGCTTCTTTTGTATAAACCTCTAAAGCTCCGCGCGGTTCTATATCTGCTCCCGCTAGCGCGGCGTTCTTGACAATATTGCGCGACTCATCCCGCGGAATCTTGAACTTTGACAGATACGTCACCAGACTGTTTGTGACGGCGTCCATGGTCGTTTTGTCGTCAGAGAAATTGAGCGGAACACTGCACAACGCAGCGACCTGTTTCGCCACTACGTCCATGTCGATCTCTTGCTCAACCGTCCGCGACACAAGCAACTGCGTACGCCCTGTCAGATCAGCGCCAGTATGATTTACGCGTGACTTAGGGCCAGACGGCGTCACCGCCACGCCAAACTTGGTGTACAGGCACGTCGCCGCCCGAATGGCCAGCCCCGTATCTTCGCGGTTAGAGAAATACCAGCCAGCCGCAAAAGTGTGCCGCGGGTTGGTATAGATATCATTACGCCGGGATTTTGGGTTGATGAAATACAACCGCAGCTCCCGGCCAATAATCTCAGCCCGCGAAAACTGTGCGTCTGGTTGTTTCTCCTGCAGCTCGTTGCAGATGATGTCCAGAAACGCACCGTTGTCGAGCATTCTATGATCAAGGCCCAGAAAGCCGTCGACCGTTTGCTCCCGGTGGTTTACAAGCAAATTGCGCTCGCGCAAAGCTTCAAACCGTACGCGCAGCACCACGTTGTAAATACCAACCGCGGCAGCAACATCACATTCACGCGCGGATAACTTTAAAAAACGGCTATTTTCGCCCGACAACTCGTTAAACAACGCGTTCAATCCGTGCGCCAACGCCGTCGCCAATGCCCCGAAACCAAGCGCGTTATATCGATAGCCACTCTCAGTCAGCCGGCCGTCGGCGTTCATGACTAGTTGGGCTTCGTCTACAACTGGGACGCACTCTGTGCTTGCCGTACGCGTCGCTAGAAAATTGCGACAGTCATCCAGCTGGGCCGCCGAAAAAGAGAACGCGGCTACAGGAGCAAAAATGCTTTTTACGCCCGCGTTGGTAGAAGACATTCTCACCGCGACACCCCATGCCTGCGATTGTTACGTCGCCCATTCCGCGCCAATAAGCGGAAACAACGTACTGGTCAACTCAACGGTCATCGGCATCTTGTCAAACTGCAAGTTCCACGTCACACGCGGAATATCGCCGGCATCTGTATTCAAGTTATGCGCACAAAACATTGTCCGCACAACCGGAAATACAAAGATGAAGTTACTGCCAGTATCCACTTCTTGCCGGCGCAAGTTTTTCGATATAGCCTGACAAAGCCTGTTTCTACCCGCTGTGGGATTCTTGAACAAGTCGCTGATCGTAAGTTCGTGCAACTTCGGAATCCGGCGGCCGCACAAAACTGCCGGGAAATGAAGGTAGGCGCTGTTAAACCAATTAAAGTTCAACTTGTCGTGCCCTGTCATATCCCGGCACTCATTTGCCAGCTTACCCCACCCAAGCCGTTTGATACCGCACTCATTGAAGACACGCTTAATAATGCGCTCTTCAAACGCCAGTTGCCGTTGAAGCCGGACAGCGTCGGCGTTTTCGCTATTTTCGTTAAACAGATTGCCAAAGAATTGATCGCGGTCCATGATTTACTCAATCGTGATGCCGTGTGAGTTACGAATTATGTCGCGTATTTCTTGTAAGTGCCTGTCGATCTCTTCGGGCAGATTGCCGTGTTTGATCAGTCCGCGGCAATGCTGGTCAATATCCCAGATCAAATTGCGGGCAGCTGCGCCTTCAACGGCTGCCGTAAACTCTGACTGCTCTTCGGGAAGGTCAAAAGATAGCGTGGCTTTCGGCATGGTTCACCCTGTTTGCGGGAAATCTGGCGCCTTGTCTGCCGTCATTTCAAACTTGGTGTAATCAGCGGCATCTTCTGGCATCACACCGCGATACGTGAACGCCGTAAGCGACCGGTTAGCCACTTCAGGATCAGGATAAGTCAGCGCGACATACCAATGGCAAACATCTTCGTCGCGCGCGTTGGTCACCTTTTGGTAGAACCCGATACCGTGCTCGTAGTAAAGGTCGCGTAATAAAGATCTGAGCGGACAATAAATGTCTGGGTATGACTCCGCTGTGATTTCTTCGTCTGGCTCTTCGGCTGGCACGTTTTGCCCGTGCAATGGGCCGCCAAAACACGCCATCATCGGCACAAACTCTTTCTCTTCATGACTCATCGGTTATTGGCTCCGGCGGAACTCGTGTAAAATCTGCGTCGTGTCTAAATTCGCCGCACCAATCGCTACGCCTAACTTCAGGCCAAACACCGATTAAAATGGCTGCGTCTTTGGCCGCACGCGCTGCTGGTGCATGGCGCCTACAAAACCCATGCGCGTTGTTGTTTTCGGGGTGGTCGTAAAAGAAACAGTTAAAACAAACAACAGCTTCCGCGTCATTCTTTAAATTACTCATCAGTCAACTTGGCCTAGTGGGTCAAAATCGGTCGGGATAATATCGCTAACAGCACTCGACGCGGCCATTAGCTCAGGAATGTCCGTCATTTCCTTAGTCTTAAGCTCGGCCATAACTTGCTCACGGAACTTACGGGCTGGATCGCAGATTGGGTAGTCATTCACGCCCAGAATGCCGTGCAAGAGCCCCATGACCTTTTTGTTGCTCTCCAGCGCCATCGAGGCCTCAACCTCTGACAGCGCGTCCTGCTTGGAGATACCCAGCGCATTAGAAAACACAAGCGGCACATCAGCGTTCTTGGTGCCGTGCTTGTATTCCAGATCGCACACTTGTCTAAGAAGCGCCGGCAGTTTGGGATCCGTGCCCGGCTGCGGTTTCTTGTCGGCAGCCTGCAAATCCATCAACAGCCTGATAGTTGCGGTATGCCAGTCCCAGTAATGGTACTGCTTGTTGGTATACGACTCGTTCCCTTCAGCATCGCGGCCAGCAACAATGTCGTTGTACCACATGAGGTTAACAACGATCTTCCGGCCGGGAGCGCCAAGGTTATTCTTGGTCGCGGCGATACGCACAGACTGCCCCTCGTACCGCCCGCCGGTGATATTCTTTTGCGATGCCTTGGACATATCCAAAATCAGCGTCGGGTAATAGTCCAGAGAAGCGCCGCCGGGAGCATACTTCTTGGGCGGGCCAAATCCCATAGAGTTGATTTCCTCCTTGAGATGGTTCGTGGCTACCAGCGCAATTGGATAGTGCCGCAGCGTGGGCACCAGCGCCGTCCGCATAAAGTCAGACAGGTTCCGGGCCAGATATGGATGCCCAGCAGCCGCATGACCCTCGTCAGCCACCTTCTCAACGCGCCGGTCAACCTCGACAGCCGAGATAGAGTCCACGCCGATACAAATAGGAATAACCCGGTCAGGGGCATTCTCGGCGTCGATCTGCTTGTGGATCGCTTGGCAAAAGCCCATGTACTTCTTCTGCCACTCTTCCACGCTCGCCGCCGTCGTGACTTTGGTACGGGCCATATACTGCGGATTGTGCCCGAAGAGGCCAGACATCATCGTCGGGCTGCCCTTGTTTTCAGTGTCGATCATAATCGCGCCGCCGCCATATACGTGGAACCAGCGCATGATCTCAATCAAAAACGCAGACTTGCCGGCGCTGAACTCACCGCGAAGCTGGATAAACCGGCTCAGCGGAAAGATATTCGCCTGCAACAGATATCGTGCCGCCAGTGACGGCAGCGGCAGGCCGATCAGCGGATCATTATCCTCTGCCGTGGCCTTGAGCACTTCCGTAAACATCGGGTGCTCGCCATTGCGGGCTTGGATATCAACTGATTCGTTTTCTTCCTTGCGTTTCCTGCCCATTTCAATCTTTCTTGTTTTGATATTAATTCGTGCCGCCCCGGGCGGTAGCGACATTGCCACCGCCCGGGGTAAACACTATTTACCGTTACCGCGTACGCAGTGACCGCGCATTATCTGTGATATGCGACGGAAAAAACCCCGACGTGCTATCTGGAATCACCCAGATATGTGCAAGATCAGGGGCCAGATCTGCAAGCTTATTGTGATAGAACTCAACGCGATCCCGCTTGTACGCGGGCAGCTTCTTCTCGTGCCAGATGTCGAGAAGCGCCTTCAGCTGGGTAGCGCCCTGCGTTTTGTCCCGTGCCATACTCTTGACACGGCTAATGTACAGCGCCAGAAACGTTGTACACAACGACAAATGCCGGAAATACTGAGATTCATCAGACTTCAACGTAATGTGAAGCAGCTTTTCGACTGTTCCTTTCGTGTTCTCCGTGTCAAGCACAATACTCGGCGTGCAATGATGAAACATCTGCTCGACAACAGTCGAGTTCGCAAAACCGGCGGCCTCAAACTTTTCGATAAACATGGCCACACTGCGCAACATGTCACCGCCAATACTTTCAGCGCACCGCCAATGCGCAGAAGTTTGCGACACAAGAAATAGCACCCGCTCAAGCACGCCTTTGCCGTACTTGTCGTAGATCTCTTCCAGCGCATACGGCACCTTGATGTTTGGATACGCAGCGCGGCCGCGGCTATCCGTAGACATCTCAAGCCCAGCAGCCTGAACAATCTCCAAAATTTCATCAATCTTCGGGTCGCTCGACGCCTTACGCGCTTTATAAATATCAAGCTGTGCGTGCGGCCGCGTTCTGTAATTGCACGTCGAGTAAATCGTGGCTTCGTCTTCCACGGCATCGACAATTGTCACCTCACACAACACAGCCGGCTCACCGTTCTCAATCGATGCCAACACACGATGTGCGCCATCAGCTACACGCGCAAACACCGCAATTACAACGCCCTGCTCGTTGACTACTCTACGCATTGTAATCAGTGGCATGCGCCGCGCCTTGCGCACAGGGAAACAAATCATTTCCGCAACGTGCGGATAATCGCAACGCTTATTGCGACACCACTCGTCATCTAACGTCATCGCAGTTGTTGGAATGGCCATAATTGCCCTGCCGTCAGGAACAATGTTTTCTCGGCGGCAGTAGTCATCTGTCGTCGCGATGTTAAGCTCGGCCTGCTGATAGAGCGCGATCATCTGCTCTAACGACAACGACGCAGTCTGCAGAATTTCATCATTTGCAGTACGCGGCAGATTCTTGAATGTGTACTCGACCTCTTTATTAAACTTGCAACGCACTGTAAACGGCTTTTCAACCTTCGGCACAACCGCATTTGAATTAGGCATAAATTTCGCTGTCCTTACGTGTAGGGGTAACAAAAAGAATGAAAAAGAAAGAAACCTCGCCGCGGAGCCCTCGTAACCGCTTGCGACGATTACGCAGGAAGTGGGCCCCGCGGTGAGGAGATCAACTACTTCTTGCCGGCAGCGCGAGCGCGAGCCTTGGCAAGAATGTCCGCAGAGTCCCGCTTGACAGCGGGCGCAGCTGCCTGCGGCGCGACAATAGGCGGCGGAATAGCCGCAACGTCAGAAAACATGCCAGCCACGCCAGCTTCTTCCTCTGCAGAAAGTTCAGCCGTCGGCGGATCCCACGGCGCCGGAGGATCCATGCTAACAGGCGCCTGTCGGGCTGTTGACGCGGCAGGACGAGTTACCGTCTTCTGGTAATGCGTCTCGTCCAGCTCTTCTACAGACACGCTAGCCCCGGAGAACGTCGCCGTGCCCTTGGGCAATGCACGCATGTACTCGGGGTACTCACGCCATGCAAAGTCCAGCGCTTCACGCGGGAACACAGGCGCCAGCATTTCAGCCTGTTCTTCGTACGTTGGCAGGCGCAGATAATCGTCCCACGAACCAGTCTCCGCTACGATGCGGTCGGCATACGGCTCAAGGGAGATTTCCTGCCCGTTGAACGTGTCGTGAAGAATGCCAAAGTGCGTGTAATCACTACGCGAATTCGGATATCCCACCACATACTTGGCCGACGCAGGACCACGGGCAAACTTCGGGCACTGGAACGCAGCTACGCCTTCCGGGCCAGTCGCTGCCAGATTTGAGCCACCGCTCTTGAACGACTCGGGAAGAATCGTAAACAGCTTTGCAGCCCCGAACGACAACATGTCACCGCTCAAGTGTTCGCCGGTGCTTTCGTCGCGCACCTTGAGCGCTGACAGCATGGCCTCGCCAGCGCTGGTTTTTAAGCCGATGATACGGGCGTTACGCTTGTTGTCGTCCGAGAACGCACCAAGCGTGATCTTTCCGTGATCGTCAACAAACACAACACTCGCCGAAACAAGCAACGTTTTCTCAGGCTTCTTAAGCGAGCCGATGTGAGAATTACGCACAAACTCTTTCGACAGCAGCTCGCTGAACAGCCGGCCCAGCGTCGGATGCGGGTTGTCCTTGGAATTATCGTAAGCCACTTTGCGCAAAACGTGCAGAGGGCTTTCGTACAGATTCAAGTCCGGGTTGCCATTGTGAACAATGAAACAGATACCCGGATTGCCGACCCAGTGAGCACAGGTAACAAGTCGCTGCCAGTCACCGTAAGAAACGTTGTCCCGACCTTCACGGAAATTGGCAAATTGCCGATCTCCGCCGTTGCTTTCTTCATACATGGGAAGAAGCCGAAGGCAAAGACCGTTTGCCATCAGTTCACCGCCAGATGCAATCAGAATGTTATTCTGTTTGCCGTACGCGTAGCGGGATTTGCTATTTGAACCGCCTGTGCCAATGTTGTTGGCTTTGCGGTAATCAGGATCAAGCGCAGCTAAATTTGCCGCGTTATAGCGAGGCATATCAACCTTCTCTTTCTTTGTAATTAAGGGCCCTATTGCCCTGTGTTATCTGCCCGCAGTTTAGCGCGCAGAATCGAAAAGTCCAGACCTACTCAGAAAAAAGCCAATCCAAGCCAAAAGTCCTTGCGGCATCAGGCTTTAGCTTCTCCCCCCAGTGCACAAAAACGTCCCTGTCCATGCCGAAATGGTACGGCCCAGCGCCCTTGATCAAGGTGCCGTCCAACCGCCGCGGCCAGAACTCAACGTCATCAATCATGCATTTGGGAATCACTTCCTTGTAAACACGCTCGGCGTGCTCAAAAGGCACTATCAACACAATCGCGTCATGGATCTGCAGCGCGATCTTATAATCAATGTCAGGGTGCTCATTCCGGTACTTACAGAAGTTTGCCAACGCAATAGAAACGGCATCAGCAACGCCACCTTGAATAGGGAAGTTCTGCGCCTGCCTTTCCTGCTCGCCCTGCACAGAGCGCTCGTTAGACTCTACGAACCGCCGGAACCGACCATACGGCCCTACAAGCCAACCGGGGGACTGCGACCGTGACCGGCATTCAGCCAGAAAAGCTTTCGTGCCGGGATAAGCTTTGAAATAGGCGTCGATCATCCGCTGGCAATCATCAGCGCTAACGTCAACGCCCTCTTCTTTGCACTGCCGCGCAATGGCTTCTGACCCGCGACCGTATGGAATACCAAAGTTCACGTTTTTGGCCGCAATACGCAAACCTTTCTTGCCGGCCGCTACCAACCCGCTTTTTGTGGGCTCGACGCCTTGGAGATTGAACGTCTTGACTGCCTGCTGACTGTGGATGTCGTAGTGATTGGGATCGCTCTCCGGCAGAAGATTCCGCCGGACGTGTTCAATCATATCTTTATCCTGCGACAACCACGCCAGCACAGCCAACTCAGCGCCCGTCAAGTCAGTCTCAATTCCAACGTGGCCCTCGGGTACACGAAGAATCGACCGTACAGGATGTTTGTAGTGTTCCTTGCCAATTATTCTTTTATAGTCGTCTTCTCGGCGGCTACTGAGGTTTTGCAAGGGCGGGCGGGAACTAGAGGCGCGGCCGGTTTCCTTCGTCTGGAATAAGTGCGTGCGCACTTTGCCGTCGGAGTGTACGCACCCGACGAGGCCTTTTTCGTAAGCAAAGTTTCCGTTTTCGTCTGTTTCAAAATCACCCGTTTCATTTTCAGACGGTTTGCGTAATACCGACTGCAGCACCTGACTGGCGAACTTGTAATCGCGAATCTTGGCTGCTGTTGCGTTGTCGTGGCCGAGAATACCGAGACTTTCCTTGTCTGTGCTGGGCGTCGCTGTCTTTGGATCCACGCCCTTCCACGTCATGTCGGCCCACAATACTGGCCGTTTACCAGTTGTCTTGATCGGCCGCAGGTTGAGTACTCGCGCGTCTTCTGGCACAGCCGGGGCGTTGGTATACCGACTAGCAAACGCCCGCCCAAAAAGCGCCACAGATAACTGCGGTTGCGACTTGGGGTTGAACGCCGGCCAATTTAGCTCTGCCCGAATTTCTGCCAACAACCGGTCTTGTGTCTGCATGAACAGGGTTGTTAACTCGTCGGCCCTATTTCTATCAATAACCATGCCGGTCATTTCCATCTCTAGAAACGCCAGCGACGCGGTATGCGCTGTCCAGTAGGGCAGCCAGCAGTCGTTGCCGTACATATCATGCCGCAACATGCCGTCTGCCCCGTTCGTGCCATAGAACCGCATGGCAATTCTGCGCGTCACGTCAGCGTCATAGGACGCATACGGGTGCAGTACGTAAGCTGGGCATTCGCCGTAGCCGCCAACTTCACTGGCTTTAAGTTTGTTTTCAGCCCGGTACTTCTTTTTCCACTTGTCAAGCGGTTCCCAATAAGTCGGCGCCGTCGTGAATTTCATCGAGCATTCGTCAAGGCCGTAGCGGGCGCACTCATTGACAGCATGGTACATCAAGCTCGTGTCCCAGCCGCCGTGACACCGGTCGTCTGGGTCGCTAGCCGGAGCATACTCATCACGGCAGTCCACGCCGAACGCCAGTAGCCACGGAAGGTCAGCGCGGAGGAAATGCCCGCCAACCCGTACGCGCCTGTCTGGCGTGCTTTTAAGCAGCCGGAGTAGCTCACGCCGCACAACTTCAAGGCCCGGTTTAAACGCAACAGCGCCACCCTGATGCCGTAAAACAATAGTCCGGGCCCATTTGTCTTTGTTTGACACCTGAACAGTCCGCAGATACGCGCCGGCTTCTGTGGGATACTCACCGTGCCACTCACAGTCCACTGCAATGATATTTGCGTTGGGTTCTGGATCAGCAATCATCGAATCAACCAACTCAACCAGCGCGGCTTCTGTATAGATATCTGCGTGGTCGACCTGCTCTGCCGTATAAATCTGGTCATCTAGCAGCGACTTGAAACGCGCAATCTGGCCCTCAAAGTCACCAGTCGCGTCAGGCTTGCGCACCACATAAGCCGGATGCATCACCGACATGACTTTGATTTCACGTGGATTACCCGCGGCGTCAAAAGAGGCTAAGGGTAATACACGGCCAGTTAACCCGGTCACATTCCCGGCCGTACGCATGACAGCTTTAGCCGCGTCATTGCCAAGGCACAAAATGTAGTCAGGCTCAACGAGTCTGATTTCCTGTTCTAGCAAAATGGCACAGTCTTTAATCCACGCCGCAGGAACAGCTGTAATCTCTTCTCGACCAGCTGTAAATTTGCACGCCGCAGTGACGTACCAACTGCAGTAAGTTTCGGGACTAATACCTGCGGCTTCCATCGTATCAGCCAGCAGCAACATGCCTGTGCTACCGATATAATTCTGATGGCTTAACTCAAACGCGCTGGGAATTTTGCCAACAACCATGACTTTAGCTTTATGGAATGGCCCGAAGATTGCGGCCGGTTGAAGCGCGTCTTCAGTTCCCCAGATGTGGCCGGGCAAAAACTCAGCTTCCACCTGCTGCGTCTTGAGCATCACAGGCATTGGGAATTGGGGCTTGTAAAGCGCATCCCTATACAGCTTGACCAGCTGCTCACCTACCGGAATGACTTTCTTCTTTTTAACCTCATTGATATCAATTGCGTCGCCCAAAACGTTGGCGTGCGCAATGAAATCGGCGCCAGCCGCGGGCATACCGGGCGCTGTCAAGTCAATGAGAGGATACATATCCTCTGTCAGCTTATCCCCCGTATTGTCGTAGAGCGCGCGGGTCAGCCGATGCGTCAACTGTACCTCAGATGCCATAAAACCTCACTGTAAAAAAGACAAATCAGCTTTGACGTCGACAGCATCGGCCGCCGCTGAAAGCAGGTCAAATAACTCAGCGCGTGTATAGTCCGCCGGATCGCGTACGTCTGGAAGAATAACAGGCACGACGCTCATGTTTCTGTCGCACAGCCGCTGCGTAGTCTTTTCAAGCTCGTCTTGCGCGTCGTTGTCGAGCACAATGAAAATCGGCTTGTCTGCCCACGTTGTAGCCAATGCTGTCTCCTGCCACAAGGATAAAGATTTCCCGAAACAACAGACGGCCGCCGGCCACATTCGCCATACGCTCGGAGCGCCTTCGACCAAAATCACAACTGGCTGCTCGCGGGCAGCGTCGTAGTTGTAGAGCATCTGGCTTTTGCGCCCTTGGGTGAAGTACTTCACCGTCATAGTGCGATTGCCAACAATTCGCCCCTGCCACGCAACCAGCTTGCTGTCAGCGTACGCCGGGATATAAATCCTCCCGCGCATCAGTTTGTATGCGTCCAGTGCCGGAGTAGTGCAAACACCGATATCGAACCGCTCTGCCAGTTCTTTGATATCAAAGTTCCGCGCCGCCAGATACTCAACCGCCGGGTGGTAATCCGGCAGCGTGTCAATCCTGACAATCTCCCCCGGCGGCTCAATGTCCTTCAGAACGTAGTCGCTCGTCGGCGGGCGAATAACAGCTTTAGTTTGAAACTGGCGGCCTCCGCCGAAAATTAAGTCAGCCAGCTGCTCTAGCCGCCCTTCTTGCTTCAGACACCCGTCGTTGTAGCAAACAGCCAAATGCGTATCCATGCGCCGGCCGTCAATAAAGTCAGCTCCGTACGTATGGTTAATCCACAGCCGGTGCCGATCTTCTTTACAAAACGGACAGCAAACACGGTAATACTCGCCCCAGCTCTGGGCGCGCTTAATGAACTTGCCGGGGCGCAACGGATCTTTGAACCGCTGAACTTGCGCCGACGCCCCGGCATTGGCAATCAGCACGGAACTGAATTTGTGCTCAAGTAGCGAATACAAGAGCGGATTCATCGGATTAATTGTTGGTGCCTCGGGCGCAGCCATCGTCATACAAACTCCTTTCAGGCAAGACCGTTGTCTTCAGCAAACCGGTCAACCGGCATAATGCGCCGGCGTGGTTCTCTTGCTGCGGCAGGCGCAAGTGGCGCAATGTCGCCGCGGCGCAGAATCTTGCGGGCTGTTTCAGACGCTGTGTACTCATCATTTACCAAATGCACGTCCAAGATGTTATCGTCGATACGCACAAGCCCGCGTCGGCTAGCCGGCACACCAGACCTGATCTTAGAGTAATGAATCGTAGAAACGCGTGTTTCATCGCAGCGCTTGTTCACGCACAAACAAGCGTGTAGAAACTCAGCGAACGATTTTGAACCCGCTGCGTCGGTATGTGACGTGTACTTATACGGCGGTTTCTTCTCATATTGACCCGGCGCCAATTGATGCGCCAGCATGACAGTTGCGCCGTACGGGACAGCAATTTTTGTGCGTAAATCGTCCGCCACGTTTTTGATCGGCCGGGCAAGGCTTTCTACGTATCGACCGCGCTTATCATTTGACATTTCACGCTCAACAAGCGCGCTGGCATGGTCCACGAACAGCGCGCCAATATCCATGTTGCGCGTTTCGGCAACCTTCTCAATAACCGCCACAATTTCAGAAACGCCGCCGTCACCGTGATTGCCGGTTTTGATGTTCTTCGAAAAATCCAAGAACATGAAATGTTTGTTGAACCATTCCATCATGGCAACCCAGCGGTCACGCTCACACAGCATGATTTCACCGTTACGATTTTCGGGCAGTTCGCGCTCGTACGATTTCAACGTGTCACGCGTTGAGAAGTCATTCCAAAAATTAGGGTTGTCCACAAACAAATTTCGGTCGATATGAGAAGCCGCGGACCAGAATAACGGATTCATCTTATCCGCCCCGTCTTCGTAACAGACGTATACAGAAAGCTTGTTATTCCCACGTACGAAAAACTGCTGCGCTATGCGGACCGCAGCAGCTGCCATCATTGTCGTCTTACCGCCTTCAAACGGCCCTAAAAGGCCAATCATGTCACCTCTGCGGAAACCGCCCAGATACTGGTCAATCCACGGAATAGTCGTCGGCTCAGGTGCCGGCGCCAACACAATCTCAGCGCCAAATTCTGGGGCATGTGCGGCATTGACAATTTCGCTGCCAAGATATTGAACAGCTTTGGCTTTCTGTGCAAACGCTTGCAACCGAGCTTCAAAATCAACAACAACCGTATCTTTTGCTGAGTTAATGGTGTGCTGCAATTCCGGTTTCAGAATTCGTACATTTACAAATCGCCGCAGAATTGTTTCCTGATACTGCCGATCTGCGCGCCTGTCGTCGTTTACGCGGGCCTGCGGCTCAAAAGCGTCTGTTATGAGAACGATCAAATCTTCAAGCTCTTCCGCCCGAATAGACATCGTTCCGCCGTCGTACCACGCGCGCAACTGTGCTACTAATGCGCGCTCCGGTACGGCGTTGAATTGCTCGTACAGGCCAATTGCTGCGGCATACAGATAAATAAACGGCGATTCTTTGCCGCCGCCTAAGAAATGCCCCGGCGTCACGCCAACATTGTGGGCATCTTTTAACAACCCGGGATTACACAGAAATCCACGGACCATTTCTTTGATTTCATCATACTGCAACACTTCTTCGTGAGTCTCGCGCGCTCCGTCGCTACTAGCCATTGTATGTCCTCCAATGATCGCGAATTAAGCGGACAGCGGCGCGTAATTCATCAGTGACCCACCATGCTGTGTCTTCGTTTTTAATAACCTCGTCGTACGCTGGTTGATTTGCTTCGTAATCTAATGCTGCTCGCCACAGATAACGCTCAATAGCGCTGTCGCAATTTGCCAGCGCAGCCCACGCGTGTCTAAAAAATGGCGTCGCTGAAACATAGCCCTCATCGCAAAGCACGTACAGCGTTTGATTTTCTTTCGAGAACTTAAAAATGTTTGTGCTTTTGTAGCGTGATTGAATCGTGTGCCCAGCGACGTGCGCTTTTAGCGAAATAGCTTTCGGTAAATCTTCGCAATACCGGTCGTATAATTTTTGCGATGACGCGCCGTACAGCATCGTCGGGCGCATGGTTGGCATCTTGTCTAACCCGCCGGCTAATGTGACCTCCGCGGCTGGCGAGAAATGCGCATAAACCCACATACCGGGGTTTGCGCCGACAGATGCTACAGCGCGCGCTGCTTTGGCCCACGCAGACGTGTGGCGCACGCCAAAGTTATCTTTACCGCCGTCCCAAATAGGCCGCCGCAACGTATGTGCGGAATCATCCCAATCCACTGCGGCGTCGTTTAAATAAATAAACTGATACCGCAAATACGCGGCTAGCTGCTCTGTCGTCAGCTGGGAATACCAGCCATGCGCTAATATCGCGTCATGTGGCCCCGCCGCCTCCACCGTTGCGCCAACTACGTTGTGCGTCATGCCAGTTTTGTTCCCATCCAAGAAGTTTGTAACTATTACGCCGACCTAAGCTCTTGCGATAAAAAGTTGGATCAAATGTGTCCATGCAATCCAAAACTTCGCCAAAATCCTTTTTCGTGCCGTCAGGTGCTGTGTAAATACGACTCACGCGGCCCGGGCCCTGTACGTCGACAATGTCGCTGTCCCGGTCATCTGCGCGCACCAGTACGCTCAGCTGCTCAAAGTCTACGCCCGTCGACCAGACGTCTGTAGCAATGACGCGCTTTAACGCGCCAGACTCAAACGCTGCCCGCATATCATGTTTCTGAAACTCGTTCAGCGGCTTGTAGTCCTCCGGTAACAGCTTTTTCTTTCTGTACGCCGCGCAGTCATACGGCGTCATGTTGCCGTATACAAGACTGAACTCCGGCAACAACGAACCAAGGTGAACCGCGTGCTCAATGGTTTCTACAAGTATCAAAATCTGATGCGATTCCGGGTACTCGCGGACGGCGTCGGCTATGATGCCGTTTCGCTCTCGGTTTGTCCAGATGCCGTACCGTTTTCTCGCAACGCGGTTTCCGTAGCGCTCTGCGGGGTTCGAACGCAGACGCATTGGCAGCCAGTTCACCTTCACCGGCACGACTAGCCCAAGGTCCACAGCGTTCTGGTAGGTCAGCTCAAAGACCATTGGACCAAATAGCGGCTCAAGCACAGCATGCGCATTGTCCATGCGCGCATATGGCGTGGCACTCATGCCATAGTTCCTACTGTGCCTATACCGCGCAGCCAACGCTGTCGAAAAGTTGACCGTGGCCAGCTGATGCACTTCGTCAGCGAACAAAAAGTCTGCGTCGCCATCTGAGTGCGCCAGACTGCCGGCAGTGATCACCGTCACCCGCTCCCACTGCTTCCAGCCGTCACCGACACGGCCGACTTTCGGCAACAAGCGCTTCAAACTGCGCACAATGCGCTCGGCTACGTCTACGCTCTTTGTAACAACGTGGATTTTGGCTTCAGGAAACAAAAGCGCTGCTGCGCCGATCAGTGTTGTTTTCCCGAAGCCGGTCACGGCTTTGATAATCCCGCAGGGCGTTCTGGCAATCGTCTGCAGGCATTCTTCTTGCCGCGGGCGAAACTCAATTCGACCAGCAAGATTTTCCCACTGCGGCACGTAGCAGTTGGGGCGCTTACGCTCGACAGTGTTCTCGGGCAAAATCGGCGTGCAGCCCAGCTTTCGCAGCCGGTTGATCATGCGGGCTAAATACCCGCTCAGCACAATCACGTGCCCGTTTTCAACACGGTACAGCTTGTATTCTTTCGTCTGAAAGAACATGCGCTGCCCCGTAATTGGATCTCGCCGCGCCTGCCCCTGCACCTGCTCGATATGCGAATACCGCAAATCGTGCGTAAGTTTTTTGATCAACTCATCCGGCAACGGCGCGTTAGCCGGCCCCGTAAGCGTGAGAACGTTGCCGCTACGGTTGATAACGACAGATTGCGCAACCATGCTAGTTGTCGTCTCCGGGACCAGCAGCGGGTTCGACGGAAATGACTTCAAATGTCCCATATTTTTCCTGCGAGTTGTTGAACGGGGAAAACCCGCGATATTTGCCAACGAGCGTCAGCAGATGCACAAAGTCCGATAATGATATCTCATCCGGCAGCACTGCCGACAAGACCACCGTGTCTCCCGGCCGAAAAGCCTCATGGAGCGCAAAATGCCCGCGGGTATTTTCACTCTGCGGCTGTGATACCGTTCGGCGCCAATCGTTCCGTGGCTCGCCGACGACTACCGGGCACCAGTCGATCTTCTTGACTTCAGTGTGGTGCTTGTTTGCTATCTTTGCGGCGTACCGCATACACGATAGCCACGCTGACGGCAGGAACATGACGCGATAGCTTGGGTCGCGGTCAAAGCAAAATATAACCTGCCCGTGTTTGCGCTTTTTTGCCGCGCCTAGACACACGCGGTTGAAACGAAGAGTAACCGTAATCTCTTGCATACAACACTATTTTTTGCCAGTACTCATGTAGTCAGTATAAGAAGCGCATTCTGCAGGTGTTTTAAAAAACATCTTTGGCACAAACAACCCGTCTTTTACGCCGAGCCGTGTTTCCAACGCTGATAGCCAGTTGTATCGTAAATACCGCACAAAAGCTTGCGAGGCTCGCAAGTCGCCTTTGGCGTTGCCGCCGACAGCATTGTGGATGCGGTACAAAAAATTAGCCGGGTCTTGAATATCTACGGCATCGGCTGGTTTGGTTTTCCAAGCCGACAACACAGTCTGACAACGAAACTCCCGTGTTTTTATAAGCAGATGTTCGGGCCGCGACACACAAGCTTGCGTCTGTGGCGTAAGGCCCAAATACAACTCAAGTTTTGCCGCACGATCTGGCGCCCGCCGATCCACGTACCACCGCGGATCAATTATGATTGTCAAAAGTTTTGCAACGTTCGGCTCAGAAATTGTCGGAATAAACAGCAAAGCTTTACGAACCGGATGAATATGGAAATACGTCTCCGCCGCCTCGTCAAAAACGAACTTGTTCCGCAACATACGCGACAGCATGGCGTACGTGGGATAATCGTGTAACGACAATTTGTGCCAACCCCCCGCTGCCGGCGCAATATCAACGCTGCGCATACGCGACAACACAATACTTGGGTCATTTAACTCTGCCGGTTCATGCAGAATGTTTGGACCGGCAATCTCAACGCCGCGCATCTCTTTGTTATTGCTCTTTAAATACAGCGCGCTAATTAACTCAGCGTTCTGCGCAATACCAATAATACGAGCAATCGTGCTTATGCCGACCAACACGGGCGTTAACAAAAACTCATCTACCAGTTGGTTAGAGTTAACGGGCGGCCCAATGCCAACTGAATACCACACCCGCTTATCAGGGGCAGTATACAGTTTAATGATATTTTCATCGGGTGTGGTGACCATGTCGCATCTCCGGCGCTTCAAGTTGTATAGTCGATTCGAACAAATGCGACAAGTTTGACGCGTGCGTGACTAATAAACACTGTAGTCCCTTCGCTGTAGACAAGTCACGCAATTTCTCAAGGACGGGCGCTAGCGCTTGAATACGCGGCTGATCCAAAGACGCAGTCGGCTCGTCCAATGCAAGCAAACCGATTTCTTCTGCAAACATTGCATTGACGGCGACTCGAAACGCAAGAGCCAAGACGGTTTTTTGCCCAATTGATAAACGCTGGGCGACTTGTCGTCGTCCGTCAAAGAACTCTGCAATAAACGTAGGTGATCCATCTGTAGCCACCTTTACAACAAAATTTACGCAAAAAATCTGCAACAACTCGTTAATAGCCGACTCAAGCCGTTGAAGGTTTCGCTGCGCTACAAGCCGCGGTGCGTTCTTGAGCGCTTCTCTAGCCGACTCAGCAAGACCTGACCATTTACGTAGTTGTGCTGCGGTTTGCTCCTGCTGCTGGGCAAGATCCCGCTGCTCCTCGACACGCTTCATCTCAAATAACAACTGTGTCCGTTGCTCTGACAGCTCGTTACGGGTCTTCAACAGTTGCTGCCTGTGCTGCAGGTTTGTCTGGGCAAGATGCGCATCTGCCTGCGTAACCACAGCTGCGTTAATACTTTCTTCCAACTGCGCCCGGCGGTCGCGCATACCTGACAACATGCCGGCCAACTTAGCCTTGGTTTCCCGCGCTTGCTGCGCCAGCGGCATAATTTCCTGTTTTACTTGCTGGAATTGCTCGTAGTCGCCAACGGTTTGCTGCAGCTCGTCTTCTGTTGAGGCTGGCGCCGGAATCGCCTGTAGACTTTGTTCCGCGGCATCAAGCTTCTGCTCATGTTTCAGGCGGTCTTTCTCACGATTCTCCCAGTCTTTCCAGAAATTCTCGATCTTGAGTTCCCCATGCCACGCCATGGTCAGCCCTTCAACCTCTTTGACCAACTTTGTCAGCTCGGCTTTGTGCGCCGTAACCTGCTCTGTTAGTCGTGTTGACGGCGTATGACACGTCGGGCACTCGGCCACGCCGTGCTCATCAAACATCCGAATAAACTCTTTGATCTCCCGGATGCGCTTTTCACGAGAACTAGCTTCTTTCGCCAAGTCGACTGAGGATAATGGCCCCGGCTTATCTGGCTCTGGATCTCTGGCCCGGGCGGTTTCAACTGCCTGCCGCGTCTCCTGTATCGTTTCGCGGGATTTGGCAACGCGCTTATAGCTCTCCCAGTGCCCCAGAGCTGTCCGCGCCGCAGCGTAGGTTTCTTCCTGTCCGTTAGCTGCGTCTGTCAACGCAGTTAGGTCATCTTCATACTGCTTGCCAGCGGCAGCTGCCGCGTCGAGCTGCGTCTGTGCGTCGGCTTCCTGCTGCGCGAGCTTAGCCAGTTCTTGGCCAGCCTTCTCGCGCTCCTCCCACTGCCGAATCGTTACTTGGTCGGCCTGCATGCTGGCCAAGAAATCATCTAGCGTAGGCAGCTTTGCTATCTGCGCCGCTAGCTTTGACGCATCAAAATGCAGCTGCTCTAGCTGCGCTTGAAGCACACCCGGCGTCTGCACGACCTCCGGTATTGATATCTTTGCCAGCGCCTTGCCAATCACGTCCTGACATTTGTCTGCCTTGGCTGTGTTGAACAGCCGCTGGAAAAACTTGTCTGTGTCAGTCTGATTGTCGTCGATGAACGAAAAGATATCCGTCTGGCCAACAATGATAAACCGACTGATAAACTTGGAGTCAACGCCCAAGAGTTTCTCAATGCCGGCGGTGACGGACTTGTCGCCGCGGCCGGCTTCTTTGCCGTCTACAGTCAGAATCGACTGCTCCTTCTCGGGGAGCAGATGGCGCGTCACAACAGCCATGTGGCCGTTGTGCTCAAACTCTAAAATGGCGTACGACGGCTCGCCCTCTTTGGCGTACTGGGACACATTGTCCGACTTTACGCCGTAGTTGGGGTTCTCGCCCGTTAGCAACCAACGAATGGCGCCGAATAAACTGCTTTTTCCAGAGCCGTTTTCACCAAGAATAGCTACGAGCCCGCGAGTAAACTCACATACTCGATACCTGTGGTGCACCCAGTTCTTCACTTCCAGCCGCAAGAGCTGCATCTTCAAGTTCTCCCGTCATGTACTTAGAAAACTGTACATCAAGCTCTTTACCCGAATCTTCCGCGACCAACAAGGCCGCGGCTAGTTTATACGCATCTGAATCCTCGGGGATTAAGTCAGCCAAAGCGCTCAGTAGGTCGTTCTTAGCGCTGTCCCGAGTTGTTGTTTTGTCGGTACTGTATTTCTCGTTAATTGCTTCACACGCAATATGCGCGAAATCGCCTACCGCCGTGATCAGCCGTAAATACGCGTCTGGCAGCTGCTTATCAAACTTAATCCGAACCAGCGGCTTATTGATGTTTGCCGGCAGCGTGTCGTCTAGCTGGGCGTTGATATCTTTAAGCAACTGGCCAGCGCACAACGAGTCCAGCGTGTCTTGGTCTTTCACGACATAGTTCAGGAACCTGCGCGTCTTGAGCGGCACTGGCGTGAAAGTAATCGCATTGGTTGTTGGAACGCGCTCAATTACGAAAAAGAACTTGTCCGGGCTCTCGCTCATGTCTTGCATGCAGGTCGAGCCGGGAGACAGCATCGTAACTGTTTTTCCTTGCGCGTTCGTGTTTGTAACTGTTTTGGTGACGTGAAAATCGCCGTTCAGAATAGTCTGCACGTGGTAAACGTCTGTAAGCTCGCAATCTGTGCGGCCGAGATTCCCCATGAAGTCTTTCCAGACCTGATGGGTGATTAAGATATCTGTGTTCTGCGGCACGCGCTTGAACGCTTCTTGAATCTCGCCGCGGGGCAACCAATCAAAGCCAGCGACCTTGACGCCATTGATATCAAAACGGGCCTCGTGCATGTGAATGGGCCAGTCGTGGGCGCTCAGCCACGGAGCGTTACGGTCAAACTCGTGGTTACCCTGAATGTAGTACACGGGCACGCCGGCATCCCGCATTCGCGACAAGCCTTCGAAGAGCTTGGCGATAGGGCGCGCAGAGTTGCTCTTTTTTTCCAATACGTCGCCGCCTAATACGAGGGGCAGTTTGTGTTCAATACAGTAATCGACAATTTGCTCAAAGCTGTAGTACGCGTCGCCGTAGATCCCCGGCCGACTCGACCACGCGCCGTCCTCTAAGTGCAGGTCGGCGCAGAATACAAACAAAGGGGTCGACACAAATAGCTCCTAGTCCTCGTCGTCATCGTTGCCGTAAAACCAATTTAAAAAATCGTCCTCGTCGTCTTCATCGTCGTACGCATTCAACTCGTCGGCATACTGCCCGTCTAATGACTGCGTGAAATAATCAGCAAAATCTTCTTTGTCATTAGGCGGTTGCCAAAACTTGTTTTTGATATCAAGCGTTGTTTCATTCGACAACAGTTTTTTCAGCGATTGCAAATACGCCGATAACACTTTTGGCAACGCGCCGTGATTGACATTGAACGCGCTTTTTATCGTTTTACCCCATGCATTAGGCTCGCCGCTAAACCAACCGTCGTCTTTTTTGGTTTGCCCTGCGCCGCCTGTCTTGATGATCTTGAAAAACGACAGCGTGAACAAATCTGCAAGATCATCGAGGTTTGGTACTGGCGGCAGTGGCTTTTCCCGGAATTTATGCGTGCGCGCCAACTCATGCAACGTTCGGTCAAATTCTGCATGCATTTCGCGCAAACTGCGCGCCATCTTTGCCGCAGTCACAACTGATTTGACACTAGTCGCAGACGGCGCCATCAAGTGAAAAATTGATTGAAGCATGTCGTAGTCGCGGTGCATTGCGGCTACGTAAAAGCGAATGAATTGCTTTTCAACCGGTGTCATAGTGCTCGGATCAAGCATAGCGGCGTCCTTGCCTGTTATTGTACCGTATTAGTTTATTTAGCTAGTTGCTGTTTTGCGATTGTGTTGTCTGTTTTTACACGTAACACACACTTATTTATTAAATCAACTAACGGCGTATCTTGCTCGTAATTTTTTGCCATGTATTTGTTGTTATTTGACGCCTGCGGTTCATCTTGACCAGCGCCGTGATTTGGATACAGCCCGTGCGTCAAAATAGCGCGAACAACGGCAGCGTATCGTCGCTCATCGACGTGGTTGACGCGCATGTAATGATCTGGTTTGCAATATTGCGACGTTTGATACTCTTCGTATTTCAGCGACAGCAAACGATCTATTGGCGTATTTTGTTGTTCTTGTTTTTCAGACAAATACATACCGCAAACGCCAAAAACCCACCCGGTTGGTGTTAAATGCCAAATGGTAGTGTTTCGATCTACTGACATGAATACCCTCTTTAAATTAAAAACAAATGACCAATGCCCGACTAGGATTTGCGATTAAACAAAAACAATGCAGTTGTGTTAATGGTAGTATATATGTAAAATTTATAGCGTTCTACCGTTACGTGCAAGGAGGCACAAATGACAGTGCGCAAAAAACGCAGCGTTATATGGCAAATGCCGTCGAAAAATTTTTTGTTGCTCGTCAAAAATGCAACTAGTGTGGGTCAAATTCTTAAGCATTTCAACTTGAGAAACAAAGGCGGCAACCACAACACAGTGCGCCGGCGTATTGCAGCAGAAGGTTTAGATATTTCGCACATGCCCATGGGCCGCGGAAGCAATAAAAATCGCACGTTTGGGCCGAGAAAACGCCTCGCCCAAATACTGGTTAAAAATTCAGACTATCGCGGAAGCCACCTCAAAAAAAGACTCATTCGCGAAAAAATTATTCCGCATGTCTGTAACGATTGCGGCCTTGGTAGTGAGTGGCACGGAAAACCATTAGTTCTGCAACTAGAACATAAAAACGGAGACAGTACAGATAACAGGCTTAAAAATTTGTGTTTTCTTTGCCCAAACTGTCACAGTCAAACACCTACATTTGCAGGAAGAAATTCGAGGGCTAGGATTCGAACCTAGAATAACCCGTCCAAAGCGGGTTGTGATGCCGTTTCACTACCCTCGATCGCGCGTTGAATCCATTCAAACACGACTTCCAGCACACAGAGTGAAAGGAGAACTTCTTGTTTACCGTTGCTGGCTTCGTTGTTATATCCCCACTAACGACTCGGGTGTCGGACCGCATAAAGTGAAAAAGCGGCTTTTGGAGTCCGGGAACAAGGGCGCCGACACGCCCAGCGTGAACTAACTTTGACCTGTTGACTACACCAGCGACACAAATTTTTTGGCAAGCGCAATGGATGCAAGGTTATCGTTCTCGGCGTTGTGCGCTACGCCTGTTTCGATATTAAATGCCTTGCGTAAATTGTCGAGGCCGCAGCCGCCCTGAAACCTGTTGGCGGCGGCAAACAGCCGAGCAGATGCGCAGGTGTCTAATGCTGGGTTGGTGAAATAATCACCCCATTTTTCTTCCGGCAGCAAGTAGTGCTGCAGGAATTTTACGTCAAAGGGCACATTGTGCCCCGCAGGTACAAGACGCCGATGGCCTGTGACCGTCAGCGCCTCTTTGATGAACAGCGTAAAAAGCTCAGCTGTTTCTTGAACTGAAAAGCCGTTGGCGTCGTTATCTGCCAAGTCAATCTTGTTGACTTCCATGGCTTTTGGGTGGACCGTGTAGTTTGCGTGCTTTACCTTGACGTACATGCCCGGATCAAACTCGTGGACCCGAATGATATCAAAATGCCTGTCGGTCAAAATAGCCGACACGGTGAGCAAACTGTATTGCGGTGTTAGTCCGCCCGTTTCAGTGTCAAAAAACAAGTACACGATTTAAACGTCCGTGGTTGTGTCGTGAAAGCTGACAAATTCACCGCCGTCTTCACTGAACAAGATTCCGGGTCTTCCGCCGTTTTCAGCGACAGTCTCGTTTGCAATCTTGTCGAGCATTTCGTAGATCCGTTTGCCCTGTGTTCTGCCAAGCTTCAGCTCTAGCAGCGCGCGGACAGACAAGTACTCTTCAAACCCATGCTCTGTCTCAAAATCCGGGTTATCGTCGTCGATAAATCCACCAAAATCGAAGTTGTTTGTTGCCATAAGTTAATACATTACAGTGAGGGATACAGCGCAATCGGGCAGCGGGAAAAAGTACACGCCGCGCGCTGAGAAATATCGGGGGTGGTCCAACCGCATAAGCGTGGTTTCGCCGCGCACAAGCCGCGCAACAACGTATGGGCCAGTTTGGGACGGCAACGCATCAAGAACCACCGTCATATCTGTGCCGGGCACCGCAAAACGCACGGTTGCGCCAAGCGGGCCCGTAGTGTCAGGCGTAATATGGTCTTTATCGCGAGCGTAGTCAAGCACTTGCGCCAGCGATTTGACGTTTTCTTTGTCCGCACGCAACTTGTGTACAGTTTGCGTATACACACCCAACGCGTTGCCTTGCGTTATTTGCTGCTCTAATTCTTCAGATAACACGCCAGCCCATTTCAACTCTTCTGCTACACGCAGCGTATATAGCAAAAGCGCTGGGCACACATTAGCATAATCATCGGCGTCTTCTGTGACTTTGAGCTTGAACGTCTCGTCGCTCTTGGGAATTGATATGTATTCCCCGGTTTCGAGAATCGTCGACCACGTGCTAATGCCGCTGTCAAAAGCCAATCCGCGAATTGCCGGCCCAATCTCGCCAGAAGACAGCGTGCCACGAACCGTCACCAAGCCAGCACCAAAAGTGCTAGCTAGCTTGCTGGAAAACACCGCAGGCTTGAACACGCGGCCAAGCATGCGCTCTGTGTAAATCTCGGCGACGGTTACAGCCTGCTTTGGCTGCCGCGCCTCAATCTCTTCAAGAATACTGTCCAGCAGCACCTCAGAAGCGTGCGCCGGATCACTCTCAACCAGCTCGGAAAACACCGTCAGGGCTTCTAGCGCAACTTCTGGGTTTTTGTACGCCAAAAGTTTTTTGGTAAACGAGAAATCAACATTCTGCCATTCAACCTGCATAGCCGACTCAGCTATGTATTCCAACACGCTATACAGCATGTTGTCGCCAAGCTGGCTGAATATCCGCAGCGTTTCCAGTAGCGCAGCTGTTGCGCGCAGCTTGTCTTTGGTCGTTGTTTGTTTGGGAAACTTAGTTAGTAGTGTTGTAAAATCAACCTTGTTTGATGTCATGAAGCGTTTTTCCGCTAAATACTGCGTCGCAGTGTTCGATAAGTTTGTGTACAGTGCCGCGGTACAATCCGGGCAAAACGTGGTCGATGCGCCCACGTAAGCGCGAATCTTCGCACTCAGTGTCTGTCTTTATTTTTGAGCGTGTATCAATTGTGACTATTGTAGTCGTGCGCGGCATATCGTCGATTGACCACGCGTAGTAAGCCTGCAACAGCAAATTTGCTGCCCGATGGTGCACGTCGCCGGTGATAATGATCATGCCGCCGGCTTGCATACGCATTTCAAATATTGTGGCAACGAAGAGAAGAAAGTCCGCATACGTTGCGGCGCCAATAGCTGCACCAACTTCTGCGCCACGGACTTCTGGGCACAAGTGGTTGGGGATCTCACCAATCTCAACAAGCGCCATAGCCGGCACGTTAAGCGTATGCGCTTTGTGAAATAAACTGCGCGTGAGATCGCCGTCTTTTGGGTTAAACCCCCAGCGGCCAATAGCTTCGCCGTAACCAATGCCCTGTTTTGCGGCGAGTTTAGCCACGCGATTCAAATCTGTGTTTTGATCCGCCACGACCAGATCTAATGCCAGTCCAGCGCCTGTTGTCGCAACTGCTGTGACGTATTGCTTCTCTAGCATTTCGCCAACAAGAATGCCGGCGCCGGCAGTAAAAGCGTCGGGGCCAATGAAAAACAACACAGGTTGGTTGTTCATCCGGCACGCGTGCAACGCTGCCGCTACGCCAGCAAAGTTATCCGTAGCAATAGCAAATTCGCTTTTGCTTTTGTTCTTGCGGCGCTCCAGCGGAATAAACTGCGACACGGCCCACTCCTTTGATATTTGTTGCACTTGCAACGGATCGAACAACAGAAAAGAACTTTGCAGCTTGTCCGGCAAAATAAGCGTGCCGGGTTTTTCGTCTGTAGGGTCGCCATAGTCAAGCATGGACCCGTGACCCCACAACAACCACTCAGTGCGTACGGATGATTTGTTTAAAATTTCCGCCGCAAACCTGACCGTGACACTCATTTCGCCAGCAAAGATTTGCCGGACACGCTTAGGTTCGACATTGAAATGCTTGCCAAACCGAATAATGTCGCCAGCGAACAAATGGTCACACACAGCGCGCACTCGGGCGCGCAGCAGGTCATCAGAATAAGTCAGCCAACGCCGTTTGTTTCTACGCCGTTTTTTTGGCTGCTCTGGAAGCTCTGGCATCCGCGTCTTTCTGTTTGAAATACGCCCCTAATGACTGCCCAGTTTTACGGCACACGCCTGTTCCAGACAACAATCGCAGATCTTGCCGCGCGTGTAAATACGCTGCCGTAAATTCCGCGTATCCTGTCAAAAGTTCGCGCGGATATCTGTGGAACTCTGCCAGCATGAAAAAGAACTCTGAGCTGGTTTCTGGCTTGGCAAAGTCGTCCGCAAGCCGGCACGATTTCAAATACTGCACTTTTGCGCCCGGTAACCGCACAACCGGCAATTTAATCTTTGGCGCATGCACAAGAAACTGCCGTGTTTCAATACGCCACCCGGTTTTTTGCGGTATGACAACTGTGCGACACATCGAGCCTTTTGTTGTGCGCTGCAGCTGTTTAGCACATTTGTTGTACGCGTATTGATGCCGCTGCAACTCGCCACGCAGGATTTTTGTGTAGACAAGTATTTGGCTATCAGAGCATCCAAGCGTTGGATGAAAATCAGCTGCTGCAATAAACCGAGAAACAACGCGACAAGTCATAACCAGCTTCGTAGTTGGGTCTTGTGCGCCTATCGTACGCAGCGTCTTTTTTACGTGCCGATATGACCACGCACATATGCGCGCAAAACAAAACGGACAAAATGCGTCACGCCGGCAAGGTCTAAAGACAGTTTCTTTTCGCCAGAAGTAATACAGATACGTTGGCCGGCAAAAAAAACACCGCCGAAACGTCAGTTCAAATTTGCGTTTGTCAAAATTATCAGTTTTGATATTTAATGCCCACAAATTGCGCCCGACAAGTTCTTGCAGCCGTTTTGTCCAAAGCCGGCGTATTGCCCGCGACAAAGACCTGACCTTGGTGTCTCGTTTGTCGGCAATTGCGCCTAGCACACAATATTGTGCAAACACCTGCGAAGCGCGGCTGCTAATTTTAACAATTTTCCATCTGTGCGGAATATACCGCTGAACACAAGCACCAAGATCAAAAGACACCACAACTACATCCTTGTGGGGGTGTTACAAAATGTCGGCTATTAAGGCCGACAAGCGGATGTTTTGTCACATGCTATTTTTGTTGCAAATTAACAAACGCATCAAGCCATGAACCCAGACATACGCGGAAGTTCAGGAAGTTCATGCCACAGCCAGCTCGGATCTGGTGTAATAACGTCGTAGCTGCCAATAACGTCGAACACGATGCCGGCAGTAGAGTCACGAACGTTGCAAATACGCGCCACGGCAATCCGACCATTTGTAGAACGCGTTACAGCTACAAAACTACCCGGCGTTGGCAACATTGCGCAGCAACATGTCCAGCCGAGTCGCGTCGGTTGCGCTACAGGAACGACCGGCGTGGCTGCGGCCGACGTAACGTCAGTTTCAACAGGAGCAGCCGTATTAGTAGTCGTAGTGCTTTCAGTCGTCATAAGTCGAATCCTTTCTGTAGTTATTGAACTTAATCAACATTGTCATTTTGCTTTATTTTGGCAGTATAAGTTTTAATTGCTGCAACAGCCGCCGCGAGCTGGGGCATACGTTCTTCCTCGGCAAAAACACCGTCGCCAATCGTAGCTGCCTCGTAGACCGTCTCGCCGCCGCAGCAGGGCACGTCTGCCCGGAACCAGCCGTGACGCAAGCGCAGATACCCGATTTGCTCGCGAGTGGTGTCGTCAAACACTTCATACTGTTCCGGGCACGCAGAGCAAGTTAGAACCAGCCGGCAGCCGTCGATAATGATATCTTGGTCAGACGGCTCGTAGAGGTTGAACCGGTCATCGTCAGCGTTCATTTCAGTCGCTCCAGCAGCCCGCGAAGTACCTTAGTTATTTCCCTGCACCGCTCATTGCAACCATCGTCGTATGAATCAGCGGCTTCCTTAATCGCCTCCCGCTCCTCGTCGGTAAGCGTGGGCTCGCCTGCGGCGATTACGGCCCTTAATCGCCGCACCTCGGCAGCGAGGAGTTCTGGGTCACGGCACTCGTCGGGGTCAATTCTCATTTGGTTCTTTCCAGTAGCTTGCGGAGGGTGGCAACGTATTCTCCATCGTCAAAGCTGTTTAGCGGCTTTCGCACTTCCTCAAACCACTCAAGCGCCGCCAGCTCCTCGTCGGTGAGCGTGGCGTCTTGATCCGCGAGACGGCGTATCGCTTCGCGCAGGCTAACTATCTCGTCTGCGCCGTTTCGGATAACAACGGCGTCTGCGTCAAAATCAGCCAATGCAGCTACCGCGCGCAAGCGGTCAACAATGTCAGTCATTCTGGCTCTTTCACAAAAATACCTTCAGGCGTCAGCGTACCCTTGCGGTCTTTGATAGTGTCGTAAGCCTTGGCTAGACATTCAGTGATATCAAAGCCGGACAGCGCGCAATAAAGAATCAGCGTTACAAGCACGTCGCCTACGCCGTCTACGCGGCCAGCGTCGTCGCCCTTGATTGTGGCGTCAGCTAACTCGCCCAGCTCCGACATAGTTTTCATAAGCTGCGACGTTGGATTGCTATTGGGAATAATCTGCCGCGCTTCTGCCCAGTCTTCTACAGCCACGACCAGTTCTTCAAACGTTTTAATTACAGGCTCAGCAGCGTAGTCTGGGGGGATCTCAAATTTTTCCGTAAGCTTGTTGTTCACAAAGCTCAGGATATTCATGCACCATTTGTTATTCAACACTCGTCGGTCCTTCAACTGAAGTTGGGGGTAAAATTTGTTCTTGTGTTTGTTCTTGGAGTTCTTGAGCTGCTAGTGCTTCGGCAATTCGCTCGCGCAATAGCTGCTCGGCTGTTTCTTGGTCGTCAATCTCGACGAACGGCAACTGGTCTTGCAAGTGCGCCCACTTTGTTGGGCCCACAGCGCCAACATTGATATCGCCGGGCTCTTGCGTTGAAAACTCGGCAAGCATCGCAATAGCGTAAGCGTCGGCTTTGTTTTTGAAAACTAGCGCGCGATTGCTTTTATCAGCAAACAACGCCGTGCCGGTTCTGTTGCAGATAATCCAGCGCACAGCGGCTTCGCCAGAGTCGATGTAGCCCGGCGCGTAATTTGGCGCTGAGTTGTGCTGCGGCGCGTCCGGCGAACAACACCGTTTAAATTTTTTGTCGCTGCCACACGGGCACTTGTCATTCCGCTTCATTAACCCTTCGCGCCGAATCGTACTCATCGAGCCTCCTTGCAAACACACAAAATAAGCCAGCTGCGTACTGCGCCGGCGCCAAAAATATCAAAATAGTGGTCAGTAAATTGACACCGCGGCTACAGTGCGAACGTACAGCTCTGTTTTGTGCTTAGGCGCGCGCAACAGCTGAGCATCATGCGCCGGCACATCGCCGTACGCCACGACAGACTCGCCGTGAATCACAACGCGGTCGCCGTAGTGCGTTACGTAACCGCACAGAACGCGTGTCTGCCGGGTTGTGGCGTCCCGGGCGATGATCTTAGGCTTTCCGGCCTCAAGAGTCACAGGCGGCCTGCCAGAGGCCTTAGAATGCGAAATTTGAACTGCGCCTGAAGACGCCATGGTTTTCCTCCGTGAAAGCGATGCGCAGCATACTGCATTTTTGGAATTCAGCAAAGCCACCGGCGAACTTTTGAAAAGCTAGGGGGGTAAATCACAATTTTTTGTGTCACAACTTGTTGGCACAATTAGAGTTAGCGCAAATCAAGCTCAAAATTCTTGTCCGCTTTAAACGGACCTAGTGTAGTTCCTACGGAACTACGTCGGGGTAGGAATTATTCCTACCCCGGGATACAACCAGAAAAAAGAAAAAACATTGGGGAGTCGGGGGATACTGCATTGCCTAAATAACCTATTTTGCGCATGCTAAAAAAGAGCAGAGCGTAGGGGCGGGTTTTACCCCGCCCCTACACGTATGCTTGTGCGATCACGTTGCAGTCGCTGGTTCTTTTTCTTTAGCTGCAGAATCGGTAGCTACGATCATTTCTTCTAGTTGCCGTTCTGGCAGTAGGTCATACAGGGCTGTTTCCATGTCCAGTATGAGTCGTCCATGCAGGCTGTCTGGACCGGTATAGATCATACAGCGCACATGCGGCTCTACAGCTTTGCCTGCAATATGCTCATGCAACATGACAAACGTCACGATGAAAAATTTATCTGCCGGCAACGCATCTATGACGTGTTGCGGAATAGTCCTGTTGAAGTGATAGATTCTTTCCGAGATGTCATTGATCTTGATCAGCACTTCTTTGTCGAGATATTTAAATGTTTTCACTGGATATTGTCCTCTGAAAAACTCATGGTTTGTCTATTAAAATCGTAACTAGGTATGGTCCATCGTTGCCGTTTGAGGCCGGTAAATCTTCCGTTTGTTTCTTGTTCAGACCACCGTGCTTGCACTTCTTTTTTTCGCGCTTCGATTTCTAATATTTCTTCTGGCGTTGGTTCTGCACAAACATGCGGTGTATCACGTTTGCGCAACACTTTGGGGTATTTTTTGCGGGGCAATTTGTGGATACGCATAAGTAACCGCAATCTGGTGCGAGTAATACGTAACATGCCACAAATAACGTCAATAGTATTGTTACTATTTAACAGTTCTCGCAATTGATCAATGTCGACTGGATTAGGTTTTGTCACAGATCTCTCCGTAGATCGTTAGCTACGTTGTGTTACTTGTCTTTTACAACCGTCCAACCAATGAATTTGAACACGTGTTTAGTAGCGTTGTAGTCACCTTCGTCGTCGTTACCGGGCATAATTAGCACAAGCTGTTTGTTCTTGTGGTCTACCCGAAATATGGTGCCGGACCTTGGAATACCCCAGACACCGCCGTCTTGGATAATTCTCACGCAGTTCCGGCACCACTCCAGAATGTGTTCTGGCGGGCGGTCACTATCAGTCGCATCTCTATTGAACGCTACCATTGAGTTTCTCCCGTTCTATCAATGCCCGGGCGTAGTCCATAGATACCAATTCGTGGCCAACCTGAAACCGGGCTAGCTCAGCAAGCAGCTCGGGATCCCACGGCGCGTGCAACGGCAATGAGTCTGGCCAGTGCATAGATTCGTTGGCGTACTCTTCACTTGCGCCGGCTTCTTTGTACGCCGCGACATAGGCGTCACGATAGCATTCTTCAGCCTTGTCGTTTTGCACGTCGACAACGACAGTTTCCCAGCCGTCGTCGTTTTTTTCGTCTTCGCTTATGGCAGCCGCAATACGATACGCGTAATGCGCCCCAACAAGATGACTAATGATTTCGGTGCAGTCGCTATCCGAAAAGTCACACGAGGCAAAGCTGCGCCGAATCAGGCTGGCAATCGTCTCTTCAGTTACAGGATCACGATCGGCAATCAAGAACTCTTCGCGAATGGTTTCCGGCATGGTCAGGTTTTCTGCTTTGTGGGATTAAACCGCTCTACGATCACACGCTGCCACTCTCGGGCTTGTGAGCCGCGGCCAAGGAAGTCGTGGTAGTTCAGCTTGAGCTGATGCACGATGTCAGCCAGCACGTCGAGGCCGTAGACGCCTTCCATAGACGCTACTGGCTTACCGGTTTTGTTATCAAAGATAGTGGCTTTGTAGTCGCTGAAATCGCTTTTGATAACATTGGTGTGCGCCTTGACCATGTCTTTGTGCAGGCCAAGCTTCAGGAACGCTTCGGGTTTCGTGATCGTGTGGCCGTCGCAGATATCCGCTACGGCAAGAATGACTTTGGCTGGGATATTCTCCCAGCGGGTCATGTCTTTATTCTTAGCTTTTGGTTTTGGCTTGTTTGTTTTTTCGAATGCCTTGCCCAGATGGGCGCGAGCTGACTTTATTTTGGGCTTTCCCTTTACGACTGCCTTTTTTGCTGCTTTCTTTTTTGCCACGGGTTACTTTCTTTTTTTGCGGGAGGAGAATATCAGTCACAAACCGTCTGCGCCGTTTAAGGTCTTTCGCCTTGCCTACGTCTTTGAGTGTCTCAGCGTCGACCCAAATCCACGCCTGCACATATGCGCCGTACTCGGGCTCATCTGTTGACACCGCTGCGTTGTCGTCAACTTCGATATAGCCTTCTTCGGTGCATTCTTGGGCAGCAGCGACGTAGTTGTCATGGAACTTGGATTGGTGGTCATCAGCAGCAAGGTCTACTTTGACTGCTAACACGCTGTTCTTTTTGATATCTTGCAGGTCTTCGTAATGAATGGCTACCCAGCAGACGGTGTCAAACGGCCGTATATCTTTATCGAACCGAGCGTTTTTGTTTTTCATGTTGGTTTTATCCGTCTTCTATACTTCTGATCATGTTGTCCCAACTATTGCTGGTGTCGGTTTCCCAACGACTTGGCGCCAACATGTGCACTATGCGCGGTCGGCGTTTTTGCACAATAACCGGCTCGTCTTGCAGGTTTCTGCCGCGGCTATGAATACGCCGCCGTAGAACTTTTTTGGCCTCACGACACTCGTCGCATGTTTTTGCTGCCATGGTTTTGTACGCGCCGCATGCGCAGTGCCGCAAGTCTGCTGCGGTTGTTAGTCCCCACAGGCGCTCTACATAGCGTTTCCGCCATTCAAACCATCGACGAAACGCACGAATTACTCGGTCGACACGTTTAGGTTCTACAGGCTGGGAAAGCAACGCTTGCGCTTCGACCGAGTTGTGTATGGTTTTTGCGCGTTCTTCTTCTTTGCCTGAGCAGTCTACAACGCGACATTTTCTACATGTTGCAGCATGCAAACTTTTTACACCGCCGCAATATACGCATATATTGCCGCCGCCGCGTTGTAACAATTTAACAGTGTTGTTTAATCTGCGTCGTTGTTTTTCAAGTTCCCAAACCTCAGCTAGATTTCCAAGGCCGTTGCGCTCTCGATACGCGCGCAATTTTCCAGTAATTCCAGAAAGCTCGGCTAGCTTTTCTTTGAGCTTAGCTTGTGTTTTGGCCGCAAGCGTGGTCATGCGGGGCCCTTGTGTTTTCCGTTTAGATATCAGTCCAGTACGCGTGTAACGGTGTTGTCTCGGGCTACGGTGCGCTGGTAGGTCACGCGGTACGAACCCGGGGGGAGAACCCAGTCTCCGTGCTCAGGATGCGTTACGGTGTTGGTTTCTGTCAAGGCGAAGATCGGGCCTGCGAACGCCAGCAGTTCCGCAGCCGCGTCAAAGCCAACAACGTTTGCCGGGCGGTCTTCGTTGCGATCTGCTGTGCGCATCAAAATCTGCCAGCCGGCTGCGGTTGTGTCGATGCCGTGCTGTTTAGCAATGAAAGCTTCAAGCTGCGTTCCGTTGAACTCCATTGGTGTGTATACCGTCACGCCGCGGCCATGCGCCAGACAATGACGGCTGCCTTTGGTGTTGCCGTCAGCAAGCTGCATTGGGAACGACGGGCTCGCTGGTTCAAACAAGATTGGCGTGGACGTAACATCCTCGATCAGCTGGATATAGATGTCACCCTGCCGAACAGCGTCGCCAATACTGGCGGCTTCAGGAAAGTTCTGCGGATCGTCATTCTTGATCTTCTCAACCTGCGCCTGCGCCTCACGAAGCTGGCGGACGGCGGTGCTGTTATTGATATCAAAGCTGGTAGCAGTAGTTGTCATGTGTAAACTCCAAGAAAAGGAACTAAAACTCAAGAAGCGCCCAGCAAACGCATGGGCTTTGATGCATACGAGACGTTGCCTTCAATACGGACATTCGCCATCCAGTGCTGCGCAGCTTCGCAGGTTGTGACTTCACTGGGCACGCTCAAGAAATACCGCCGGCCTGTAGATCTGCAGAACAGAACCATGCGTTTTTGACCAGCGGGCCGCCATCTGCCAGCATCTGTGTTATCCCGCATTTCTGAGCGCGGCGGGCCTACCAACATCTCGACAGTGTTATCCACGTCGTTTGTGCGCCGGTCAAGCACAGGGCAGTCGGCTTCGACAATGAACTTGTCCCAGCCAAACTTTTCGATAGCCAGCCGGCGGGTTTCCTCGTTACGGATCCGCAGGATATGGTCGGTCGAAAGCTTATTTGGCGTCTCGACGATGTACTTGCCGCCTTCTTCCATATAGTGACCGTTGTTGAACCACAGCCGCGTATTGTCAGCCCACGATACGGCGGGGCCCGTCGTGCTGTGCATTTCGCCTTCTTGGTCCGTGTGGATTGTTGGGCGGTCAGCCAGAATAACGCACGACTTCTGGAACGCCATAAACGCCGTGCAATGGTGAAATACTTCGTGCTCCCACGTCATTTCAGGCGCGTCGAGCTTTAGAATGCGGCACAGGATCTCAGAGTCAATGGCTTTAGGCTGCGATCCAAGAAACACACTTTGCGCAACAAGTCCATTATCATCTGATTCTTCGGCTAGTAGATCTTCGATATCAACAGCGCGCCGCAATTCGCCGATAGCGTACAGCGTGTTGTTGTTACCCCAGATTGCTGCTGATTGAATTTCACCAAGTTTTTTGCTGGTATTTGTTGTCGTTACAGGGCGTTTAGTGCCGTCCCAGCTGCAGACTTCTTGGGTAATGCTTGTCAGCGCATTTGCGTCGTTGAGCATAGACGTAACGATAGGCATTACGTTTTCAAGCGTATTTGTCCGGTACACGGTTTCGCGGTTTTCAGGGTTTCTGTCAAACCCGGGGCGCCAGTTCACGCGTCTGTGGCCAGTCGACTGGCTTAGCATTTTTTCACGCTCAAGATACTCGTTGTGAATAGCGCGCCGCCACGTACGGGCAAACTCTCGCTGCTCGTCCCACCACCGGGTACGGCCATGGTTCCACTGCGCCATTGAGTCGCGCCGCAGCGGTTTCAGAAATGCCGCGTCTAAGCCAAGCAATTTGCACAGCTCTTCTGCGTACTTTTTGTTCATGCGCCCGCGCACAACACTGCCGGCAATCATGAACGCCACCGGAGAAGCAACGGTATAAAACGTAATGTCTTTGTTCTTGCTGTGGTCGCGGCGATACGAACCAATGCCGTTGGTATAAGCAGCCCGAATACACGTTTTTGCTTTTTCGAGATTTGGCGTGCCGGCAAACACAGTGTTTTGCCAGCGCTCAAACGTCTCTTTTACAATTGCCTTATGCGCCTTAGAGATAGCGGATTTCATGTGGTTGATTAGTTGTTTCAGGGTAAGGTGTGTACAGAGGGTGCTGATAAAGCACTTTGCCGCCGCGGGATATCTGAATCTTGATAATGCAGTGGTCGAGAATAGACGGGCCACCGCGCGTGCGCTTGTTGTAGAGCACAATTGGGACTTTATATTGTCCGCAACTACGGCCTACGTAGCCGCACATATTTGCGCTATCGCCCCAGTCTTGGCCAGCTTGCGGGCCTGTGATGTTGCCGTACCGGAATTTGATACGCCTGTTATACAGCCGGCATGCTTCCAGTATGTTGGCGACTTCTACAGGCGTTTCATCGTGATACCACGTCTCGTTGATCAGCAAGTGTTTCTCCCTTGAGCGTTAAATCGTGTCGCGCGAGCGCTTCACGAATCTGTGTTAGGCTTGTAAGCCCAAACCCGCGGCACTCCATAAGATCGGCCGCGCTTAGGTTTATGATGCCAGCAACAGACGTAGCGCCAAGACTAAACAGCGCTTTTTGTGCTCGGGGGCCTAAGCCTAGCCAGTGAACATGCTTTTGCAGAACGTCTGTCTCTTGCGCTGGTGGTGGCGCAGTTGGCCTTGGGTTGGCAAAACCGGAGAGCAGCAACGAGCCAGTAGCATCAATTTCAAACGTTTCAAAAGCGTCGCAATCTGTAAGCCAGTAGTCGGGGATTGGCAGGATCTCAACAAAGTCATCGCCGCCGACTAGTTCACGGCTCATGCCGTACCAGTCATCAAACTCTCCAACACTTGGGTCGCAGCCTTTGGCGTAGATAACGTGATTAGATGCGTCACCTTCTGTAAGCAAGCGCGGCTCGCCGTTGCTCATGAGGTAAACGCCCTGATCATGTACGAATAAGAGCGCGGGGCCTTTGGGCGTTCTGTTAGTGATCGGCGGCAAACCCGCTGCTGCGCATTCTTCATCTGTCATGTTCTCGTAGCCCATATCGAACTCAGTCGAAGCCATAGCGTGCTCAATGAGCGGCTTCAGTTCCGACGTCTTGAACCTGCAGATTCCCATCTTCTAGTTCCCTTTCGAGATTTTTGCCGCGTCCGAGCATCCAGCCTTCGGTTTTGATATTTGAAAGCCAATCCGCCACGGTGGGGATTCGGCCTAGGTCTTCTTTGACGTGCTGCTCGCCGATATAGCGCACAGGAACGACTCTGCCGGCCGAATTCACAATCGTCACGCCGAAGATCCTCTCGGCCATGAAGATGCCCTCCGTGTGATGCCGGAGGGCTCTGTGGCGGAAATCAGCCATGTGCGCTTTGGACTCATCGAACCAGTCGTGGATCTTTTGGTAGTCCGCGGGTTCGCCACCCCACTTACGGGCTGACGATATCGCGTGGTGGTATGGGTGAGCCATCACGCCTCCGTTTGTTTTGCGGGTTCCGGCGGGCGCTTAAGTAACTCTTCTTTCCGCGCCTTTTTCGAAACAAGCGGTTCCAGTTTTGTAATAAACGGAATAATCTCGCTACAGCGCATTGTGTTGTATTCTTTCAAAAACTCAGAGTTTTTACTCTTTTTTGCGCGCTGCCACCACACTTTTACTCTGGCGTGCGGATAACTAACCGTTCCGCCTCTGCCGGGATGTTCCGGTGCGCTGATAATGCAAGTCTCCACCGTGTCAGACCACGTCACTTCGCACAAAAAATCTTTATTAGTTCGCCAATCGCCGGTAACGTAAACATCAAACGTATTTTCGTCATAATCGCTTTCCAAAATTGGAAAACGTTCAATTAGTTCACGCGTCCAGTACTCAACTTCGATTTCGGCCGCAGCAGACATCGCGGCGTCGGCTTCGTACTTTTTACGTACGGCCTCTTTTGCGATGGCGTCAATTTCTTGTTCTGTCCATTGTTTTCCGTGCCATATACTTGCCATCATTCCTCCTTTGTGCGTTTATTAGCCAGCCGCGGGACCATCCGGTCGTACGGCGGGTTGTCCTGTGGGCTCAAAGAAGCCAGCAGGTTTTCTAGCGTGTCAATCTCTTCGTCGAATCCCGCGTCAGACAAATCCATTGCCGTCAATACTCGTTCTCGCGTCCTTGGCATATCTGTCACGACAACCCGGATAAACTCCAGCGCTGTCACAAGCGCTGACTGTAACCCAGCCGGTAATGGTTGCGGCTTTTTCATCAAAACTCTCGTTCGTATGTGTTTACTTCTGTATACCGCTGGTTATGTTCAAGCGTGATTTTTCCGTTTTCAACTGTAATATCAATTTCGCCGTAAGCGCCGTCGTTGTTTTCCCAGCCTTCAAAACTATCTGACACAAGCTTCCACAAAGCGTTTTCAAACGCGTCTGCTATTTTTTGTGTAAAAATCTGTTTGTTGGCTTCAACTTTGGTAATATGCTGCGTTAAAAAACTATTTAACGTCTGTGAGCTGTGTTCGCCTATTGGCAGTTTTGGGTTGCCGGATATAAACGTAAAATCGTTTATATCTCCAGAATCTCCGCTGCCGTCATAGGTACACGTCACTTGCGTGACACCCATTGTTTTGAGCAGCTTGCAGGTGTCTTTAAGTGTTTCAACGGCTGTTTTTTCTTTTTTGGTTTTTGCCATGTGTTAGTAGCTCGCATATACAGTGCAGGGTTTGCCAGTCTCGCGCTCTCGGCGCTCGGCCAGCGCGACAAAGTCTCGAAAAGATTGCACGACATCTTCAGCGTGCTCTGAACCAGCTTCTGGGTACAAGCGCAGGCAGCGCTCGCGCGCGGCAGCTTCAACACTCATTGCAGGTGTGAGGCTGTCAGGTATCTCAAGCGCCGCGCTGTTTTCGTTGATCTCGGCCTGCAGTTTTGCCAGAAATTGGTTTGGGTCTTTGCTAATATCTTCGCCAGCCATAACGCCGCCGAGTAGCTTACTCATTAGGGCGGTCATGGCGTGGCCGCCGTTGCAGCCTTCTGCTGCTGGCGCTGCGTTTGTCAGGCGCTCGCGCATGACAGCCGCTGGAATCTCAGCGCGGCAGTCGTCTGACTCAAACGCCTCTTTGACCAAGATCTGCGTGGCATATGGCCCGCCGTGATACGCCTCGCGCAGGTAACCAACATGGCCAGATGTGGGAGAAAACCCGATAGACATCTGGTCGTCTTTTGCCTGCTTGTTTTTGCCTTCCCATTCCAAATAGATATCAATTCCCACGGTTTAGTCCTCGGTAAAAAGAGAGAGGGCGCCGAGTACACACTCGACGCCCTCCATGGCGTTCACTCGTAGCTGGGTCCGCAATTAGCGGCGAACCGGCTTGTACACAGTACGGCTGTTTTTGCGCACAACCGCGCCGCCGAACAGGCGGTTACGGCAGCTTTCCGAGTTGCACGTTTCCGCGTTGTAGAGCTTGGGCGCCGACTGGCAACGACCGTTTGCGCAAGGCGAAACGGCAGAAACCAGCTCGATCACCACCGGTTGCGGGGCAACTACCACGGTTGCCGGCTGCGTGACAACAATCGGCGCAGCCTGCTTGGTGGCAAGAATGCTTTGGGTGCCGTCAGCCAACGTGGGCTCACCGGCAACCGCAGCGGTTGCAACAAACGAAACACAAGCAACAAACAAAGCTGTAAAAGCCTTCATTACGAACTCCTTTGAAATCACCGAACCTTGCGACAACACGTACATGCGTTGTCGTCAACATAGCTGACTGGTTCCACCGGCGAGCTATGCTCATCAGCTACACCACAGGTATAGCAGTTGAATTTTCAAAATCAAGCCCATTTGCGCCTAGTGAAACTAGGCGTTTTGGACAAAAAACTACATATGGTCGAACGGGCCACGGAGGTCGCGTGTTTCCAATTTGTCGTCGAGCCATTTTGCTTCCGCGGCTAGAGCGTCGCCGCGGCTCTTGAATGGCCCGAGCGTTGGGCCGTCGACTGGCGATAAGTCAGCCAGCCAGTTGCCGGGGTTTGCCGGGTCTGGCTCAACATGGCTGGCCCTTTTGATATCAATAGCGCCAAGCGTTGCGAGATTGATGTTCTCGCTGTACAAGCACTGCGCATTACCGTTGGGTCGAATAAAGATGTTCATACAGACGCTCCATCGGCACTCATAATCCGTCGGGCTGGCACAAGGGTGTCGAGATTCACGGGCATGCGCACACCGCTTTGTTGGCGGGCAGCAAAAGTATCAGCGGCAACCAAAGCAGCGCGAGCTGCTGGGGGCACGTTGTATCGCGTAAACATACTTGCGTCCCGGGCGGTAACTTTGACAAGTGCCGCTTGCGTATCTGTGGTTAATTTCACATATACGTTATTTGCGTCACTCTCCGGGCGAAAGTTTAAATTGCACCCAACAATCATTGCATGCCCTACAAAATCAATCCACGCGTCGATGCGCTCACAACCTACAATTGTTACGTGGTCCGCGATATTAACGCAATTGGTGTCATGGTTAGACGTAAAAGTGCGCTGGTGGTAAAGCTGACTGCCGGCAATCTTAGCGTAGCCACGCACGCTGATGAAACCCTGCAGCGTTGTGCAAACAAGGTGTGTGTGCCCACCGACCATTACGTCATACGATAACGACGAGTTAAACAATGTGGCGTAACCGTATACTGCGCAGCGATCCCCAATCTGCGAATTTATGATTGTGGCTTCGTCGCGCACGGTGGCCGAGCCGGTAATGACTGAAGTGCCCTGCACCGTGCCGCCCCACAGCTTGGCATTTTCTGATGCTCGTGCCGTGTCTGTCATGATGGCATCGCCGCCAACAAAAGCATTCTGGTTTACGGTGGCGTTATCCATCAATTCAGCTGTGCCGCAAACGTGCGCTTTGTGCCTGACCTGCACTTTACCGACAATTACAGCGTGGTGATACACCCGCGCTGTCTTGGCTACAAATACCGTGTCTGCTACCTTTGCTGTGTCTGCGACCCAACCTTCGCCATTTACGTGCCTATGGGCGAATACTCGCCCACGCCCATCTTGAAAATCATGTTTCGGCGCTCTTTTCTTTCGCACCTTGACTGGCGCGTCAGCATCGAGCTTTTTCATCTCTTCTAATTCCGCAAGTGGCGGAATCATTTCAGCCATTTTTACTCCATCGACATGATTCGGCGTCTAGGCGCTTCGGTGATGAGTGTGCTCAAGGTCGTCTGCAGTTCGCCCATTTGGTGGGTAAGATTTTGCCGCAGCGTCTTACTGTTGCGCACGTCCTTTGCTGTGACGCCGCTGACGAGGTTGTTGGCCTGCGAAATCAGCGTTTCAAGCTGCGGATTTGACCGCACGTTCATGCGGCGGAAGTTCTCGTAGAACTCCTTAAAGTTATCAATAGCCGTAACCTTGAAGATCTTCGGCTGGCCGTCGGGCGCGTCTGTAAGCCGCTCGATCAAGTGGGACACCATCTCTGACAGCTGCTCAGCGAACGCGTCTTCAGCCAGCGCGACGGCGTTCTCAAACCGCTGCTGGATTCGGGTCTGCTCTTGGGCGTACAGCTCGGGGTTAAAGTTCATGAGATAGCGCGGCGGCTCAATGGGCGGATACTCCCATGTGACCGAGAAAACACCCTCCAGCGTCGCCGGATAATCCGCCGGGTTGTACAGCTGGCCCAGCTTTTCCCGGGCTGCTAACTTGATCGACTCATACTCCAGCTGCAGGTTTGAAGAAGCAGCGGCCAGTTGGTCTTTAAACTCCCGCATCTTTTCTTCAAAGCCGACCACGTCCTGCTGGCGGATTAGCCGGATACCCTCCTGTGGGTACGGCAGGGTCAGGCCGCGCCAATAACCCTGCGCTTGACTCTTGATTGCCGTTGCTGCCCGATATGCCGGGTGCGTAGTGTCAATCAGCCGCTTGGACGCCTTGACCAAATCTGTCGACGCGTCAAACGCATCTGCCGCCTGCTTGGTCTGCGCATCAGACAGTTTGCGCTGCGTACCCAGCCACGAGAACGACAGCTTGACAGCGCCCATGTTCTGGCGCATCTCGTTTGCTGCTGTTGCGATGTCCTGCTGAACTGGGCTCTCAACCTGTTCGGTTTCTTCTGCCATTGACTTTGGTTCCTTTGCTATTCGAACGGCAATAGCCGCCGGCGAACGCCGTTTGTTGTGTATTCATTCTGGGTAATATTAGTGACAGGCTCTGGCCCGGTTAGCGGTTCAAGCCCCGGTATTTGCGCCGTGCTTGCGACTACGATAGCTTGCCCGCGTTGGTCGCCAATAAAAAGCACGCCGTCTGCAAAATTGTAAGCTAACTCGCCGTACGCTAGGTTTGACGGCACACAGCCTGCAATTGCGCTGCGTTTAATTCGGACAGTGTATGACATGTGTTTTACTCGACTACGACGTCTGGGTGCAGGTTGTCATAAAACTGCAGCGTAACGTCTTCCAGCGCAGACAACTTTTGAATGGCTTCTTTTGCTAGTTCGTAATTCTTTTGCACCCAATCGTGTGTGCGCATTGCTTGTTGAACTTGTTCGTGCAATTCGTAATCATCGCCCAAGAGCGATCTTTCTTGCCATTCAGTGATAAGTTTTTGCAACTCAACGTTCAGCTGGTTTGAAGACGCTACAACATTGAGAATAGTCAACATTTGTTCGTAATAATCAGGAAATATGTTGATAATGCCGGTGACTTGATTGTTGGCTTCGTCTAATTTGCCAATGAGCGTAAAAAAGCGGTTTCGAATGTGATCAGGTAATTTTTCGTCCATTGCACGTGTTTCTTTCTGTAGGCAATCGCGGCTTGCAACTACACAGTTGCTGGCCGCGAAAAACTAGTTGACCGACGTGGCGTTGATGACCTTGCGGGGCTTCTGCGGTGCTACTGCAGTACGCGCCTTACCTACGCGGGAATACAGGCCAGCGGTATCAGCAGACAAGCAGCGACCTGTGGCCCAGCTACGCAGGTTTTCGATCTGTTCAGCCGACGTAACCGATACCGGCACGACGTTCTGCGCAGCTTCAAGCAATGTGACCTCAAGCAACGCAGCCAAGCGACAGCACGACTTGATCTCGGCGCCAGTCCAGTTGGAATCGTCTGGCTTTGCCTGCGACTTGTCGATATCGAACTGACTTAGATAGATATCCCAGATCGTTGCGCGTTGCTCATCGCTCGGCAGATCCACGAAGAAGATGCCGTCGAAACGCTCGGCACGTGCAAACGGCGCCGGCAGTTGGCTGGCGTCATTGCACGTACCGATGAAGAACACGTCGCTGGTGTGGTCGTTAAGCCACGTCAGCAGCGTGCCGAACAAGCGGGCGCCGACGCCGGAATCATTGGCGCCGGAGTTGCCCACACCAGCCAGACCCTTCTCAATTTCATCCACAAAAAGAACACAGGGTGCCATGGCGTCGACCTGCTTGAGGGCTCGGCGCATGTTGCCCTCGGATTCGCCGACAAACTTGCCCATGAGTGAGCCGAAGTCGAGCATCACCGTGGGGCGACCCACTTCGTTGCCAAGCGCTTTGGCGAACTGGGACTTGCCGCAGCCCGGGGGCGACAGCAAAAGCACGCCCTTGGGTCGCTTGTCGACGTTCGTTTCGCCCTGCCGCCGCATGGCACGCAGGCAGAACTGTTTCAGGTTCTCAAGCCCGCCAAGGTTCTGGAAGTTGGCGTCGCCGCGATACAGAGTCATGGTGCCGCTCTTTTCGAGCGTCTGCGCCTTGATGTTCCAGATCACGTCAGACGACAGCTTTTTGTTTTGGACGAACGAGAGCGCATACGCATTCTCGGCCTCCTGCCGGGTTAGGCCGCGGGAAGCGTCTACAACAGCCTGCACCTCGGCTTCAGTCGGCTTGATGAACGCCGGGTTGTCGTTGACGTTGTCATTGATGAGATCGTTGCAGGTCTTGGTCAGCTGCGTGTTATTTGGCAACTCGTGGTGCACAACAGTAAACAGCTTCTCGATTTCGGGCTGAAGCTGCAGTACGGGCGACACGATTACGATAAACTGCCCGACGCCTTTGCCAAGCGCAGCCCGGTTTGCGAGCGTCTGCAAGACTTCTGGGTTTGCCAGAAACCGGTGGAAGTTTTTCAGCACCAGCACCACGGGCGGCGAGTTCGGCGGCGTGATTTCGGCCAGATCTGCTAGATATTTCAACGGGTGCAACGGGCTGGGCGCGGGCGTCACCTTAGAATAAAACTGGCGGTCGATGTCCCACAGTTCCAAATTCCACTTTTTATCTTCCGTCATCTTGCGGATAGAGTCAATCGCGTCGTCGCATTCCAGCGTTTCCACCCAGATGCCGGAGAATCCAGCGCAGATCAGCTCATTGATATCTTTATCGAGTGCCATGTGTTCCCTTCAGGTTAGTTCTGGATTTCGTTCGTCTGGTCGTTGGTCGCGGTGTAATACTCACCGGTAAACGTCTCACTGGTCGTGGCGCCCAGCGCGGCTTCAAGCGCGCGGGTGGCGTCTTTGCAGGCGCTGCCCGAGAAGCCAGTGGTTTCAATCTTTGTCTCGCCCTTGGGGCTGATAGTGATCTGAATAGTCTTTGACATGTTTAGAAACCCTCCACGCTGATGTTGAGCTTGATCGAACCGTCGTCCAGCGTCTCCTCGTACACCGAGTAGCCGCCCTTCTGGGCCTCATAGATGGCCTTTTCGACAGCGTACGCTTGCAGGAACCGGTCAAGCTCTTCCTGCTTGCCCCACGAGCCGTTGTAGTTGTCGTAATCCAGTGCGCCCGTGGTGGTGTTAATAACCACCGGATAGTTCCAGCCTTTCAACTTGACGCCCAACCCTTGACGCTGCACGCCGAACACGTTGAACGTGTCGGCCGTAGCAGCCGCGATACCCAGCCGGCGGCAGGCAGCCTGCACGGCGTCAACGTCCTTAACCTCGGTCTTAATTTGTACGATGTGCGACATGTGTTATTTCTTTCTTTCTTTGACGATTTCTGCGAGCGCGCAGTTGACAGTGAATTCAAATTGATCTGGCGCGATATAGTCAGTGCCAGCAAAAGCCTGTAGTACATCAACCGCAACATTACGGCTGTAGATAGTTTTGAATTGTTTTGGCCCGCTTATTGTGTCCACGCGATATTCAGTCACGTCGTGCAACGTGACAACCTCTGGAATCACAAGCACGTCTTTGTACGCTTCACGCAGCGTGTTAATAGCATCTAGCGCGGTCAAAATGCGTTCTTTGTCGGCGTCGTGTTCTACTTCGCTGTATGGCTGCATGCGTGGCCTATGACTTCTGTTTTTGTTTCGATCCAAACGCGCGCGCCGCAATTCAGCGGTTTGTTAGGCGAATAAATGACCGTTGACGGGCCCGTTATTTCGACTGTGGCAAACCGATACGATTTGCCGCGCCACTGAATTGTGGTAACCGGGTCTACCGCGCCTGTCTTCATATTGCTTCGAATGATGTGCATATTGACGTGAATGCGCTTGATTGTGCCTGCAGGGAAAACACGCGTTTGCGTTTCTGCTGGGTCAAGCGCGCAGGCGATTATCGCCATGGCGGCTCCTGTGCGCGCCCAACGGGGCGCGATAAAGATATCTAGCCCGCCGCCGCCCTCGGGGTATGCTTGCCGCTTTATCAGTGCGGGGCAGGACCAAGGGCGGCTAGGCGGGTAGACAAGAGAGTGTAAGCTTAGCGGCTCACGTCGTAGACACTGCCCAGCTGCTTGTGCGTCGACAGAATCTCTTCTGCCGTTGTGTAGCAGCCGTCACAGGCAGCCAAAAAAGCCGCGGCGGCTTTCAGCTGCGTCATCGGCAACACGGTTGACTTTCCAGTTGTCACGGCTGGGCGCTTGGGCAGCACACGCGCCGTTTCCGGCACCGTCACCTGCATCGTTTTCTTGCCCTTGGCCGCAACGCGGCTCTTAGCGTCAGCGTCGGTTTTCTTTGCACGCGGCGCGCCACCCATACCAGCTTTCTTCAACAGCTGACTGACCTGCGCCGGGCTGACTTCAATCTTACGCTTGGCCAACGCTGCAACGATATCGACGCCACGCATCGAATCTCCAGCTGCCTTCCGCTTGTTAATTTCGTCACGGATGTGATCAGCACCGCTTTTCTTCTCGGACATAGCTGCGTTCCTGTTGTTTGCGCCAGTTGTACTAGGCGCGTCTTCTTCGTCGTCAGCCACAGTGGCTACGACTTCTTCATCATCATCCTCGGCGGCGGGCTCGTCGTCATCGGCCGTAGCTTCATCTTCGACCAGCTCGTCGTCGTCGTTTTCATCGGCAAGATCCACTTCGGTATCTTCGCCTTCTTCCAGTTCAGCATCGACGTCCGAGTCGATATCGTCATCCTGTTCTTCAGTCTGCATCCGTGTGACTTTCTTTTTTTCGTCGTCTGCCTTGCGCACTGACGACGCAAGCGGCTTTCCCCACATGCTTTCTGACATGACAAAAGCGTCTGCGTTTTTCTTTGGCATCTTTCTCTCCAGTCTGCCACGCCCGAAAACGTTTCGGGGTTCCGTGCGGCTAAATACACAATATGCCGCAAAAATCAAAAATCAACACCCCGGCAAAAATTTACGCAAATAGCGCGTAAATGCGGGTGTAAATTAGCCGCGGCAATCTTTCAGCAGCGGTTGAAACGCAAAATAGAGTCTGGGCGCGTCAACAAACACTACCGTGCCGCGCACCGCGTCAACCTTGCGTATGACGTGGACATATGGTGGTTCAAAGTGCGAGACTTCGAAATTGTCTAGCAGCTCTTCGCTTGTCCATACATCGCGGCCATACGTGGTTTCTAGCAACGCCCGAACTTCGCCCGCGGCCATGTGCGCAAAACGATTGTGGAGGACATGCGCTAGCGCTGTTCGATCTTCGCCAACAAGCTCAATATTGGTTGTTGGAATTTTTGCGCTAGGTTTGTTCATCGGTTTGGGTGGCTGCAATTTGGTTCAATTCTTCTGTGTGTGCTTGAATCTTGTTGTTAAGCTCAATTGCGTAGTGTTGGTAAAATTTCAATTGCCCCACCAAATCTTTGTGCACCTCGCCGCTAAAATTGGCCAGTTGTCCCAAAAGCGTAATGAGGCTGATGTAGTAGGGAGGTTGCGTACTGCGTAATTGCAGCAAGCCTGCCGGCATTTTTTCTGGTTTATTTTCCCACACCGGGATAATCGCAATTCCGTGGAGTTCTGGAATTGTCTGCAGGATGTTGACGCAAAAGCCTTCAGTTTTTTTGATGAATTCTGCGTCAAACGGCATTCGGGTGGTTGGGATGTCTGTCGGCACTTGTTCTTGCGCGTCCATGCTTTTCCTTATCTATTGTGTGTACCGCATGCGCTCTGGCAGCAGCCCGTCAATGATATTCCCTAGTCTCGTTGCTGCAAGTCCGTAGATGACGAGCGTCAGCAGGCCGTCCAGAATACCACCGACCCAGTTTCCTGCCAAGAGTAGCAAAAACAGGTAGACAGGTATGTGGTATGACTTGCAAAACGGACACCCTAGCCACTCCAGCGCGTAGCCTTTGAGCGTATTATGTGGCGTAACGTCTTGCAGCGCTTGCGTATACGCCCGGGCTGCCGCAAAAAGCGACCCCTTGTGCCAAACTTCGATGACAGCGCCTGCGGCAAGCACAACAGCAAAGAAATCAAAATAAGATATCACGGCGTTTAATCTCTTCGGTTTCGGCGGAATTGTTTACAGCGTTGTTCTTCGGCTTCTTGTTCTTCGTTTTCTGCGGCTTCTATTTCGCCTTGTCTAAGTCCGTTTATGGCAATAGACATGCAATAAATAACAAAACCAGCAATGATAAAACTGCTGAGGCCGTACGCGCGACCTGTAATAACCGCACTAATCAGTAGCGCGGCGGCTACACCCATAAAGACCGTATGCGTAGCATTGAATTCTGGCGACATTCATTTTCATTCTGCGTATTGATCACCAAACGGCCACACGCGCGTTCTTCCAGTGTCTGCAGGTTCGCTACAGGTTTGTTGCGAAGTTTGTGCGTTGGCGTATGGCGGTTCTAGGTTTAAATGATTGACAGCGTTATCGGGCAGGTAAATACGCGGCCCGGGTCCGCGTAATGTGCTCTGGAAGATTGGCTGGCGCCGTTCTTGATACAACTTTGCGGATCGGCCAATTTGTGGCATAATTTGCTCCTTAAATGCAACGGTGCACCGTTTAGTATACCGTTGCCGTTCCACAGGGTGTAGCTACTGCGGCGGTAAAGCTTTCACAGTGATGTATGGCAGCTGCTTTTGCCGTTGCGCGGCAAATGGAATTGCCGGCCGCGGCATCTTGGCTAAAAACACCACAACGGTTTGCGGTGGTTTTACGGGTTGCCGCTTTATTGCCTTGCGGGCTTTAAACGCAGCAACGCCGAGCTGCAAAAGACCGAATGCGATTTGAAACAAACCGCAGACGATCATTTTGAGATATAACACTGTGTACTGGACCAAAATGCCGCAGCTGTTTTCCAGCCATTGCAGTTCCGGCTCATTTGCTTTCAAATATACGCGATTGCTCGCGTGCCCATACTTACGCATATGTCACCAAAAATAGTGCAAGATCAAATCTTGCGGGATACAAAACGAGCGCTTGACATACCGACAGCCGGCATTCAAACGCTTATCGACGATCTTCTGACAATTGACGCCACTGATCAGGCGTCTGTACACGCTAAAGCTGCCGTCTTGCGAGAGCTAGCGGGGCGGCACGCGTTTCCGTCCCTTGAGCCATTACTTCCACTTGTACTGAATCTTAATGGACGCCCGTACACTATAAAAGACCATTTTGCTTTTTCGCCATTATTCCGCGTCCTGACACCAAAAAACCAAGTATGGTGTACGGGCCGTCAGGTATCAAAATCTACGTCTCTTGCGGCGCATGGCGTGGTGTTTGCCAACTCTGTACCATTTTTTAAAACACTGTATATTACTCCTCGGTTTGAACAGATTCGAAGATTTAGTAACAATTACGTACGGCCGTTTGTTGACTTGTCTCCAATCAAATCGCAGTGGAGCGGAACGAGTACAGAAAATTCTGTGCTGCAGCGTTCGTTCAAAAACAACTCGATGATGTTGTTTAGTTTTGCGTTGCTCGATGCCGATCGGGTCCGCGGTGTTAGTGCAGACAGAGTATGTATCGACGAAGTTCAGGACATGGACCCGGACCACGTACCGATCATTCAAGAAACAATGTCGTATAGTCGTTGGGGGACCAGTTACTACACAGGAACTCCGAAGACCCTAGACAATTTAATTTACGGGTTATACAAACGCTCGTCTCAAGCCGAGTGGTTTATACCGTGTGAGTCTTGTAAACACTGGAACATACCAGCGCTTGAACATGATCTTGACGCCATGATTGGCGATTACAATATTCATATCAGCGAAAAACAGCCGGGCACTGTTTGCGCAAAGTGTCGCAAGCCTGTTAATCCGCGGCACGGTCGTTGGGTGCACAGATACCCAGAACGCCGGTGGCAGTTTGCTGGCTATCACGTCCCGCAGATCATTTTGCCGCTCCACTTTGCCGACCCTGAAAAGTGGTCGACTTTGTTATTAAAACGGGAAGGGTATGGCAACATGACCCAAGCCCAGTTTTACAACGAAGTCATGGGCGAAAGCGTAGACACCGGACAGAAACTTATTAGCGCAACAGATCTGCAAGCTGCGTGTGTGTTAGACTGGGAAAACAAGAAAGAACCAGACCCCAAGTGCTACAAAAATTTAGCTGACTACAAGCACCGCATTCTGGCTATTGACTGGGGTGGCGGCGGGGAAGCCGGGATTAGTTTTACCGTGCTCACCGCAATGGGTTTTCGCCCCGACGGCACAATCGATGTGCTTTGGTCCAAGCGGCTGCTTATTGGCGGTGACCATCTGGCTGAAGCTATCGAGTGCATGAAGTGGTCAAACTTTTTTAAGTGCGACTTTGTGACGCATGACTATACCGGTGCCGGCACGGTTCGCGAGACAGTTATGGTTCAAGCCGGATTTAACCTTGACCGAGTTATGGCTATGCGCCTCGTTCGGTCGGCGGCGCAGGATTTGTTGGTGTACAAACCGCCGACCGAGATTAATCACCGCGCGCATTACAGTATCGACAAGACCAGATCGCTGCTGTACACCTGCCAAGCTATCAAATTGAAACAAGTCCGGTTTTTCCAGTACGACTGGGCGTCGCAGGATATGCCGGGTTTGATCTCTGACTTTTTGGCGCTTGTCGAAAACAAAGCTGACTCGCGAACCAGTAGTGATATTTATACCATTACCCGGAACACTCTGCTGACTGACGACTTTGCGCAGGCCGTCAATCTCGGCTGCGCTGCGCTTTGGCACATCAACGACGCGTGGCCCAACTTTGCAGCGATTGCCGGCGTGGCTAAGATCACTGAGCGCCAAGCCGCTGCCGAACGAATAGAAGAAGACGACTGGGCCGATGACGCTATTGGCAGCCGCTATATGGGTTACTAATAAATCCGCCAGCAGTAATTGCGCAAGTATTCTTTTACTATTGCAATATCGCGGATTGGTGTGGCTTCGATGTTTCGAACCACGACTAGCGCCGCGTCGTGCATAGCCTTTGCAGCTTCTGTGCAGTCCATGCTACTGTCGTATAAATCCCAGCCGGCGCCTGTCCTTGGGATTGCCGGGCCTTTACCGTGCACAGCAGCGTCAAGCAGGCTTTGAAATACGCCGTCTGGTTCAGTGTCATTTGCACCAAACGCGCGATACTTGCTTTGGATTTTTTCAAATTCTTTAATCCACGCTTTGATCGCTTCCAGCGGCACGGTCATTGCGGCTGATTTCGTCGAGGAGTTTTCCAAGGTTCTTGCCTTTGTCTGTAATGGAGAACGCAAATGCACCTTTGTCGATGTCATACTCAGAGTCGAGTAACCCGCGTTTTACACCGCTGTGCAGCACATTTGACATGATGCGTTCGCCAAGCGCGTGCATCATTTTCATCATCTTTTGTTTGTATTCAGCTTCGTTGTCAGCGCCGATACCGAATTCGTCTTCTGTAAAAATATTACAGTGTTCTTTGATAATATTAATCGTTTCCTGCGTAGACAAAAACTCTTGCATGTACTCGGTCATTTGCGGCAGTTTGTCTTCGCACATTTTTTCAAGAAATCGATGAAAAGCTTGTAACGCCATATTTCGGACGTCTTCTACACCAGTATGTGTGTGGTGCGCGTCATTGTTTTCAAAATCAGCCATTGATGTTCTCCTGCAGTGTGGCCGCGATGACCGCAGCGTCATATCGACCCTTGGCCAAAATACGGTCGCGGGCGGCGTTCCGCAACTTGGCGAGATGCGCGGCGTAGCCGTCGTCTGTGTGCACTACAGCTTCGGCGCTGGAGAAGCTATGCGGCTTCCCTGTCAACTTGTTGTCGCCGCTGCCCATGATGTACTCGATGGCATTCAGCTTGACAACATGTCGCGTGTCTTCCATTTCCATTTCGTGGGTCACGGCGGCGGCAAGCGAGACTGCGGCTTGTTCGATCTTGTTTGCGTAATCGCTCATTGGTCTTCTTCCTTATCAAATTTGTCGGCTAGTGCTGTAACAACTTGTTCTATATCAGAAACCGCCGTGTCAAAGCGGCGGATTACTTCGTCTGGGTCGCTGGCTTCGTCTTGCGCTTCAAATAACAAAAAGGCAAACAACGTGTCGCCGCAAGCGAGGATGACTTTGTTGCCACCCACGCGTTTTTTGTAGGCTTCAAAGGTTTCGTTTTCTTCGGGCGGTTCCAGCGCGAGCAAGTCCGACCCGGGATACGCGTCATAGATATCTTTAGGCGTGACTTTCATTCGGCGCACACTCCTCCTACGAGCCATTGCTCGCCGTGGTCAACTGTTTTGGTGGCGTAGAGTTTCTCTGCGAATTTCGCGTCTACTGTTCGCAGTCGCAGGGCCGCCACGTCCGCGGCAGCCCGCAGCTTGTGCCGTTGATTGCCAAAAACCTTCAACGGCTTCAGCATCTCGGTTGTGATCGGCTCTTTCGCAGTGCCGACTGTGTTTAGCGCTTCGCGGAACTTTTTTTCCGCAGTAGCGGCGGCTTCATGCTTTTCCCGCCACGCCGCGTAAATTTTGTCAAACTGAATGCGCTGTGCCGGCGTGAGCTGATCGGCTGTAAGTAGCCGCCTGACTCCCGGGGTTTGCATTACGCTGATTGCGCACCGCAACCCGTAAGAACAATCAGACGCGTCGGTAATTATAAAAGAGCAGTTGTGGTCTTTGCTTAGTTTGCCTTCAAACGTCGGCTCTTTCGTTTTTTCTTCGCGGCGGTCTTTGTACTTGACCGCGATAGCGTTGCCCCACTTCTCGCAAACAGTGTCAAGGTAATCTTCCGCTGAGCGCTGCGTTTCAAATACGCGAGTTTCGACATGCAAACCGCGGAGCGTAGAGAAAGTGCCGTTGTAAGCGTTACTGCCGTACTCATCTGTCAGCTCGTCTACACGGTTTTTATACCGCTGTTCTAATTCTTTCTGTGTAAATCTGCCGTCAAAGACTTCGGTGTGAAAACACGCACCCATTGTTACTCCGGGGTATCGAGATCATAGTTAGCTGTTGTTTACTGGTAATTTACGGGCACGGCGGACCGTTGGGTTGCAGTTTGAGCAATTTAATTCGCACCTGCATCATATTGCGGATTGCTACGTCAAGTAACCGGACTGCCGTGCTAATTGTCCCGTTTGCGCTGGACAATTCAAACAACAAAAAAGCAAACAGCACATCGCCGCAATTTAGAATAGCGCCGTCAGTTACGCGAGCGCGATATTCAGCAAAAGTTTCAGTTGTAGTTGGCGCCGGTAGCGCAACAGGATTAGAGCCGTCGGGCAACAAATCTAAACCAGCCGTGTACCAGTCGTAGATTTCTCTCGGCGTAAATTGCTGTGTATCTGGCATAATCACTCCGGGTTATTGAGATACTGTATAGCCTGTTGTTCTTGGCGCGTCGGTTTGCGCTGTGGGAACTTGTCTGAGTGGCATACATAGCAGCGACTCTGGCGACAGCCCGAGCAGCGCCACGTTTTACGAAAACGACCAACATCTGGGACGTATCTGTTGTCATCTGGGCCTAAACAGCCAGCCAGTTGCTTATACTGCTGTACACGTTTTGCAATGATGTGCTTTTCTTCGTGGTAGCGTTTCATTAAGTAACCTCGCAAAGTAAGACTGTCTTACATCCGCATTGTTTGGCAATGTTTACGACATTCGTTGCGTAAACCGATACTGGGTTTTCGCGTTTCAGGGCGCCCGCTGTAATTAGCGCCTGTAAACCTAGCCGCGCAAAACCTCGATTCCGAAGTTCTGGGTCGACAAAGCATTCTATGGTTTGAGCCATAATTGTCTCGCCCTTGAATTTTTCAGGCCACAAACGCGTGCCGACCCAGCCGGCGAGCATGCTGTTGCACCAGATGAGCGCAATGGCCATCTCTGGATGCGGACCGGGTGTGGGCGTGACGTAGCGTTTTTCTAGCTCTTTTTGAATTGAGCTTTCGCTTTTGGAGTCGGGCCAAGACAGGCGCGTGTAGATAGCCGAAACGTCGATGGTTCCGAGCTTATTGATATCTTTGACGAAGATGCGAAATTCCATGGTAAGTTCTCCACGACTTACCACAAATTTTAACAAAGCCGGTGGCCGGGAACGATCCGGCGACATTTTGTTTACAAAACAAACGCTCTACCAACTGAGCTACACCGGCAGTCTATCTAAGTGAGCGCTGCAGCCTCCGGCCAGTAGTATGGCAGATCTACAGGCTCTTGCCATCCAAATTTTGAGTAGTGCGCGTAGTTTTTGCGCAGCAAATTGCTTCTGTGGGCAGCGTGGAATCTGCGGCTGCCAATCCACGGCGGATAGTGGTTGTGCACCACAAGCGGTCGCATCCGGGAATAGGCCGCCATGAACTCCGGGTGCAAGCTGTCGTTGAAACCGCGGGAAATCCACTCACGGCAAACGACGGCAGAATAAACCACCAGTGCTAACTCATATCCGGTCCACATTTTCACAGCCGGATGGTTGCGCCAACGAGATACATAGGGCTCGTGCTGTCCGATACCCACGCCGAGCGCCAATAAGATTTGTTTGCATTCGACTCGTTGTTTGCCGAGTCTTTTGTTATCTAAACACCTTGCTGAAACTCGAAAACTCCTGCTCGGTAAGAACGTTTGCATAGCTCCTTCTATTCGTTGTCTAGGACGTCATCTTCGGCATCTCCGGCGTAATCTTCGTCGTAGCTTGCGTCGTCGTCGATAAGCTCGTCGTCGTTATCGTCGTCAGCCCACTCTTCATCGTCTTCAACGTCGTCTAAGTTTTCGTCATCGTCGATATAAAAATTGACGTCTGGTTTGACCTCAATAAGCCCTGTGTCATCATCGTCATCATCGTCAACGTCGTTTACAAACTGCCACTCTTCTTCAATGAAATCGTCATCAAGACCGTCATCATGACGATTACAGCTATTACTATTGAACAACATTAACGATGTTTGACACATATTAGCCAGTCTCACGCGCAAGTGAATGATTCGTATCAACCCAAAACCGATCACACCAGTTTGTGTTTACAAGAAGTCCGGGCGCGCCGTGTACAACGTCTTCGCCCGCAAATACGCCGGCAGCCGTAAATAAGTCTACAATTATTAGCCAGTTTGGTGCAGTAGTTTTTTCTGTATAAAAATACCGGTCGATAGCGCGTTTGCTAAGCCACCAGTTATCTTTGCGCCGGAGAATGTAATTTTGCGGCTGATCTTTACGTCTGGGCCGCGGGAGAATAGCTAGTTTTTCCGACTGTAAAGCATTATTTACGCTTTCCATCAGGGCAACGTGGGCGTCTTCCGGGGTGACTAGTTGATTTAGGGCGCATGACAGCTGAAAAGACGCCCCGTACGTTTGGGTCAACCATTCGTGGATATCGGACAGAACGGCTTGCGATAATGGCGCGCCGCTGGCCATAGCACGCATTCTGTGCCGAAGCGTACGCTGGATATACGCCGGTAGGACGTGCTGCAGGACCGAGAAATCTGTGGTCGCTGGCGGCGCAGTGCCAGTAATGACCTGCCAGTTATAGCCGGGCGCAATTGTGCTGCAGAGCGGTGTAAGTCGCGCAAACAGGGCCCGATTGTGGCACTTGGTTACTGATGAATTAAACGTAGCATCATCAAAAGCGCTTGATGCAAACATGGGCCAATCGAGCGTGCTTGTGTATTCGCCCAGCTGCTTGCTTACGTGGTTTTTCTGGACGATAGACAGGCGCACGTTCCGGCAACCTAGCGCTTCGCCAATTTTAGCCGCTGTCTCGAAATTAGCGCCGACTAGCCCGGTGGCAATGTTATCTTTACGCAAAATTGGCGCAATAAGGTTTGTAGCTACGGCGGCAAACACGTTCCAGACAAAAGCGTTCTCATAGCTTGGCGTCAAGAACTGTTTGATTGCCGGCGGGGCGACTTGCGCAGGTACCGGGAAAACAGCGCGATTTTTTTTAGCTATGCCGATTGGGGCTGGTACGATGCAACCCATAGTGTCGATAGCATAGTCTGCGAATCTGAATGCCGAGCCTCGTTCGTCCCAGCCAATACTGCTCGATACGACAATTAATTCTGGTTGGTGGAGCTGAATAGCGAGGAGATGACTGCGCCTGTTCCACGCCCTGTCAAAGACAATAAGCTTTCCGTAGGGTGCCGCTGTGGCCGCCGCGTATGCTAACAGTCCCATGTTTTCTATGATGGCGGCGCTGTCGGAGAACTCAATAACATCGTCGCCAGCGTATATTTTGCCGATATAGTTTTTTTCGCCGTTGTCTGCTTGCACGATTTTTTCGATGATAATACGGGCAGAACAGACGTGATGCCCGATGTGGTTCCACCAGCCACTTTCCTTTTCTATTACAATCCAACGACGATGCGCTTTTGTTGGCGCAGCCGGTGCGACGTTCACGGCGGTCAATACGCGTGAAACAAACCCGGGCGAAAACTTGGCAGTGTCTTTTTTGAAAAATTGGTTGAGTTTTTCGTGCGGAACAAGTAAACGCGACGCGAACGAATACGCTGCGATTTCGCTCATACCGGCGAGAGTTTTTTGCAGGCTTGTCTGCCACGTTTCAGCGTGTTTGTGGATATCTGCCAGCTGCGCCATAATGGGATTGGGGCTTTTTGTTTTGTTAGTTAAATGGGTCACGCAAGCGTAACCCTTGGCGAGCGCTGCGCGGCTGATCAGCTCGGGGGTGACCGCGCTGCCCTGAAACAGGCGCGAGATTGGCGGAAACGCTTGCCAGCTCGATCCATAACTATTGGCTTCTGGGCCGCTGTAGCTTGCCATGATCGGAAGTAGCCCTAATCCCCGCTGGAGCTGCGTGCACTGCGCGCTAATGGCCCAGAAAGGGTCGTCTACGATAAACTGCGCGCCTTTTAAAATTGCTGGTGCGCTTGCGAGCGCGCTTTGCATTAAAAAATATCCGGCGTCTGGCCGCTGGCGCTTGTAGCTCGTTGTGGGGATAAACACTGACTTAGATTTAAACTCTTCGTCGTACTGCACCAGTAAAACACCGGTAATCCGGCTCGGCAGATCGTAGAACGGCAGTACCAGCGTGGCGCCGTCTTCGCGCGCTTTTTTTGGCTTTGGGTGGCCCAGCGCGGCGCATAGCTTTGCGACTTGGTCTTTGTGGGCTACGCCAACGAGCCCGCGAGCGTTTATTTCGTGGTATACGCCTAATTCTCGTAACCGGCAGGCAATGATATCGTCGCTGTGGTTCCAGATCTGCGATTCGGCGTCAAACCAGAAGCTTTCAATAGCTTGTTGTTTGGCTAGCGCCCGCTCGTAATCACCGGCTAAATTGTCCTTTTCGCTGGAATTTACTAGGCCCAGCTCGGCAAATTTCTTTAACGTAGTAGGAAGGCTTGTATTCCATAACGCGGCACCAAACGTTATGATATCTCCATGGGCGGCGCACGCATTGCAGTGCAGCCAGATGCCGTCCGTGACAATATCGTCAAACAAATGTAACGTGTTTTGTTGACATAACGGACAGGAAACCACCGCCGGGAAAGACGGATTTTCCGGTGCTACGCCTAAAGCCGACAAGGCGCTGATGTGGTGATGTCGGCGGACTAAACAGGTAGGCAATCCCATGACAGATATCCCGCTCGATCAGGCACACGACGTCAGTGGTCGCGAGACACATCGGTTAACAACCTTGCACCCGAGCCCTGATTTCGTCAAAGCAGCTGCGCAGGATCGGCTGCAGGGTGACGAAACCCTGCCGCGCCATTTGTACGCTGATCAAAACAATAAACTTTACCCGTGCCATACTGCGGCTGCAACATGGATGTCGGCGTTGTTTTTCAACGACAAACAAGCCCAGTTTAACAAAGTTGCATCGGAATACATTCGTACACGCATCCATCTGGCCGCGGAATATTTTGGGATTGCCGGGCTTGTGGGCGATCTGGAAGAGAAGATGGCCGCCGAAGTTGGGCAGAGTTTGGAGCAGCTACCTGACACTGAGTTTGCCATTGTCTGGGGCAGCGACACCGGCAAGGAACGCCACTGGCCTCTGCGCAACGCTAACGAGGTCAAGTTCGCCGCGGCTAGCTTTAAGCAGTACCGGGACGAGTTTGTATTCGACGACCGGCATACGATTGCCAATAAGATCCTTGAAAAAGCCGCTCAATATGGCGCCGACGTGAGTGACGCCGGCGGCACGCTGGAACTGGCGGCGGGCCAAGGTGCCTGCGCCGCCAAGGTTGCCAGCCAAATGCTTAAAGATCGCGTACGGCTTACCGCCCGCCAACACGGCGATCTGGCGGCTGAGTTGTCAAAGTTGGCCGAGATTGTTGACCAAAACCCGGATAAGGCCCGGGAGGTGGATACTCGACTGAAGTTGGCGAGCGCGGTCGACAACTTTGATAAGAATACCGGCCTGTACCGCATGTACGACGACGGCGGGTTGGCGCGGCCTGAAGAAGTCCTGTTCGCTATTACCGAGAAGGTAGCGCGGGACTTCCTTGACCAGAACGTCGAGACGACCACGGGTAACGTGTACGCGCTTGACGATCTGGAGAAGCTGGCCGTGGAAGACGTCCGCGAGTGGCTGGGCGACGACTTTGCCGACGCCGTCAGCGCCGGCGGCGTTTACATGGACCGCGACAAGCTGGCCGAGATTGTGCCAACGCTTGATCGTGGTATGGCGTCCACGCTTGACCGACTTATGTCGGAGAAGACCGCCGGCGCTGTCGTGAAGTCAGCGGCTTTTGAGGGGCTGCTGCCGCTTGCTCGGCTTCACGAGCTTGCAAACGGTTAATTGTCATCGTCGTTATCAGGCGCATCGGATTGAAGGTCATGGATGACATGCCATCCAAGTTCTACACTGCGGTCTTCAACATGCTTGCGGCTAGCGCCGGCAAGTTCTTCCGGTGTCCAAATAATAACTGCGTAACCGCGACTTTGCAGTTCTGAGACGACCGCTTTCTCTTCTGGCGTCATTGTTTTGTTCCTATAAACTTCGCTAGAAAACGATCTAGCGTTTCGCGCACTATGCTCGCGCGGCTGGGCGCGTCTACTGGCGTGTCTGTGTGTTCGCCCGGGTCAATGTTCTGGGAGCTAATTCCCGGGCTGTCTTTTGCTTGCGCGTCTAGCTCTGCGCGCAGTAACAGTTCGTGATGATACTCTTGCCAGTTTTCATAACTTTGTTGGTCTGGCAGATACGGGTCTTCAGGAAGTCTGTCGTTCCAGCCCATTTTTACGTTTCTCTTTTTCGTTGGCGGCGACTATTTCACCGCGCATAATAGATACGGCCTCCGGTGCCGTAAATCCAAGCTTGACGCGATCCCCGCAAATTTCGAGGACGCGGACAACGACCACTTTGTCGCCAATGATTATTGCTTCTTCTTTTTTCCGCGATAACACCAGCATGGCAGTCTTTCTTAGCGTAAAACGCTATTTATGCACATTGTTTAACATCTCAACAACATTTTGTGTGTTGCCGTTTTTCAAATTCAGGGCGGCCATTTGCTCTGCTAACAACTTCGTTTTCATGCGAAGCGTGTTATTGATATCTTCGGTCTTGCCGGCTTCCAGCTCGTAGACAGCGTTAAACATCTCGGGGTCGTCTGAGAAATCCGTGATGTTTTTTGACACTTTGTTATTGCGCATGGCGATCCGCAAGATGTCAGGCGGATTGATGATGCCTTCGCTATCCAGTACGGCGCCAATGTAGCTGCGGATTTCGTTTGTGAACGGATCCGGGTCGTTTTCGTCTGGCGGCTCGATCATCAGGGCTTCTGTAACGCCCCACGCAATCTCTTCAGCGTCAGCCGGGTCCCACATATCAGGGCGGTACGTGTCGTCACCCAGTACGTTACAGAACGAGATGAAGTCGGGAAGATTCTTAAAGAACCTGTCCGTGGTCAGAATCTGGATACAGACGATGAGCTTGTCGAGCGAACCTTGACTCAGCTTGACGTTAAACTCTTCTTCGATCTCCAGCGCCATTGTGCTGGGGTCCCACTCAAGCCCTTCCATGCCGAAACGGTCAAGGAACAACGTCAGTAGCACGCTGCCAAACGTCTCCCGACTCGTCCACGCTGTTTGCATTATGTTTGACATGCATCCCTGCTCGTTTCTCGATTTGCAGTACGCCCCGGCGGTACAGTTCTCCTAGATTATACGCAATCGTCTCCATGGGCGGATGCGGAATCATCTCAAGTGCTTCCCCCGTAAGGAGATCGGTAAAACCGGTATGTCCGGTCCACGTGCAAAACTGGTTGTCTGCGAACACAAGCTGCTTCAGGCACGTCGGGCATTCTTCGCCCGCGTGGTCCGCAAATACCGGGGTGAGCTGGGTCAAGATCAACACGCGCTGTTCAGCCTGTAAAAACCCAAGCCGCTGGAGCATGTCAGCCACAAGCAAGATAAAGATATCATTGGCGGCGAGTGCGGTATTTTCGCCGGGTAGCTCAACGCGCAAGATCGTGTTAAAAATAGACCGAATTTGCAGCTTGCTTAACGCTACCACGCGCATTACCATATTTAGCGTAATGCTCTTTTTTTCACCGGAGGTTTCCATGATTTCTATCATTGACTCGCTTTCTAATGTCTCTACTGGCCGGGCTGAATTTGTTGTCAGCGGTAATGGTATCGAAGAACTCATGGCGGCTGCAACCTCAAACATGGTGTTGCAAAAGGCTGCCGAGCTTGGCCTGAACCGCCCCGGTGTTTCAAACGCTAGCGGCCCGTACCCGGTTGACGAGAATGGCAAGACCGACGACGAGCTGATGATGGGCAAGCGTGGCCCGGTTACTGGCTACCAGCGCGACTTTGTCATTCTGGCGTCGCTCTGATCAGCAGTAGTCGTCATCGCGGTCAATATCGCGAAAGTCTATAGCTTTGCCAGCTTCGAACTGCACGACTATAAAACAAACTGGCGTTGAGACTTCAAAACCCAAGCGCATAGCGGCTGCGCCGGCGGTGCGGCGGCTCATTGTCTTGGCAACCTTGAATGCCTCGGAGCTGTCGGCGAACAGTCCGACTGGTACGTCGTCCATGGTGTGGCGCCAGATAACGAGATAGCCCGTCATGCCCGACTTATGAGCCGCGCTACGTGTCTTACGCGGCGCGGCTTTCTTTTTGGTAATGGTCTTTTTGGTTTTAGTTTTCATGGGTTTTCTTTGCTAGTTGGGCGCGGATGTGCGGGTGTTTAAGCGCGTGCGGCAGCAGCTCGGGCTGTTGCATGTGCTTTTTCCCTGTTTTGATATCTTCTACATGGATGCGCATTTTGTAACCTAACGCGTAGAACATCTTCGCGATGTCTTCTAGCGTTGGCGTGCCGCCCATAATAGCCTTGATGTGCTTGGGCGTTACGCGCATTTTTCTGGCCACAAGACTGTTGGGCATCTTGTGATTTAACTGCAGAGTGGCCAGCCATTCGGTAGCTAAGCCTTCCAAACTAATTGCGTAAGCGCTGCCGTTTTCTGCGGGTGGCTTTGTTCGGCTAAATTTACTGACTGTCATTATCTGCTCCAAAAGTGTCGATATGCGCTAGGCGTGCTGCGTAAAATTCCGCCACGTCGCCCGCCACTGTTGTAAAACGTTTGACAATCTCAGGAACAATCTTGGTCGTGAATACAGCCAAAATTGTTTTTTGATATTTAGCCATGGCCTCTGGTGCGTATTTGGCGCGCCTAACTTTTTCCGCGCCGCTGCGTACGGTTGGGTCGCTGTCCAGCATGATTTGCACAAATGCCGGATTTACGAACTCAATGATGTGGCCGTATACCTGTTTGACTTCATACGGAACCGGGACTTCGAACATACACGCCCCGGGCCATACGTCTCCGGGTTTGGAGTCTTTTGAAAGATACCGCAGCTTTCCGAGCGACCAACCAAACGCTGCGGCGTCGTCATTTGGTTCGGCCATGACGAACGGCGGCTTGACCGTCTCTGGTTTTTTGTCGAGTTTTAGTTTGCGTTTCATTGATAGCTAAGGAAAATTGACCACGCAGCTGGGATTACACATTACCGCCGGTTTAGGGTGGTAGATGTGTATCCCAGCTGCACAGCTAGTGATACGGATTATCGGTCAAGACTCGCAGAGCACGTCCGATAAGCGTGATACTGCGCCCGCGCCTCAGCGTGCGGGTCGGCCGACTTGAGGACCGTGTCCTCGCCGTCAGCGGCCATCATGCCCCTGAACATAGCCGCGGTGTACTCGTTGTACAGCCGGCTCATGTTTCCCCGCCGTGAATTGGCGGTGATGTCCAGAACTCGTTCCCGAACCAGCGCTGCCTTGCTCCAGAAGCCGTCGATCTTGGCGGCGTCATCGGCAGACTGCTCCATCACGTACTCGAAAAGCTTGATGGCTTTGTTCGGTACGATCTGGAAGCTGGGCGCGGCTTTGTAGAGCCGCTTGATCACGTTGGCCCGAAACTTCTCAACCACCGGCGACGAAACAGTTGCAGCAACCATGGCAGAAATCCCTCGCGAGGACACGGTTATTGAGCCACTGATACAACACAGTAGCGTCAACTAATATGCCGCGTTATTGCGAGAAATTTAGCGTTTGTTCCACATTCCAGAATATGGAAAACGCTTAAAACGTCAGCTGTACTACTTGGTTGCCGGCGTTGACGTAAATGATGCGAACTTTCTCGGCATCGAGCAATTTTTTGAACTCCGCCTTTTTTTCGCCGCTCATGCCGGCTAAGCATGCTTTAATCTTAGCCATGTCACTGCGTTGCTTTTCTTGCCGCTTGCTTGCGCATGAACCGCAGCCCGCGCGTGAGGTTGTAAAAATATCGCGCTTATTGATGAAGCACGGAATGTCTGCAAACTTAGCGTCTTGCAGCATTGAGAAGATGGTGCTGTCTTCAATTACAACAAGTGCGGCCATAACAAACTCACTCGGGCGGGTTGCCGACCCAAAGTTGGCCGCCGGGCAGTAATGTGTCTGTCAGATCTAACGTAGCCTTTAAGCGCTGTACGTCATCAGCTACGTCGCGGATAAACGCCTCTACTTCTGCGCGCGATCTTAAAAGCACGTCTACAAAATCAAGGCGAAACCATTCCGGGCGCGCATCTGGGATAGGCGCGTCTTCTGGGTACTCTTCCAAATCAGTCGGCGAGCAAATATGGTCAAATGCGCCAATGCGTTCCTCTTCACCCGGCTTGAGCGGCAACAACAAGTAGGCAAAGATCTTGGTCGGCATGAGCGCGGCGTTGCTCGCTGTGATGCGCACCCGGATGCCGTCAGTGGAGTGGTAGTTATACCGACTTACCTGCCATGTTAGCTTGACGCGCCGGCTACTGTTGGTGACAGCCATGGGCGCGATGTGCGGCGAGTAAAAGTCCAACCCGATTGCGTCAGGGACTTTAATTTCGTCGTCTGGGTTTGACGCGCGGCAATCTGACATCAGCGCCTCTACGGAAATAGATATCTTGTCGGAGTTGTCTCGTTTGGCTTGGCGTAGAATATTGTAACACCTGTCGATGCAATATCGTCTGTCTTGGCGACATATCGCACAAACTGCTGCACTGTCTCGGGGTTTGTCTGTTTTGCAGCTTCAAGCGTTTCTAGAAACTCTGAAACGCAGCCGGCAATAAGCGTAGTGTCAGCGCGGCAGCGGCAGCCAGCTCGTTTTGCTGAATATTCGAACGCGGCGTTACACGCGTCCATGGTTTCTTTCAACGGGCTCAAGCCCGGATTACGCTCAAAAAAATCCTGCGTTTTGACCAGCTGCAGGATATTGTCGCGATTGAGTGACATCATGCGAGTCATATTGTTCGCCATGTTTGCGCTCCGGGTATTAGCCCGCATTTTATCGTCCGCGCATTATTTGTGTAGCTATTCTTGGGCCTCAAAATTTTACGGGTTATTTACGGCGTCTCGGATAGCCGCGCGTAACACCGCGTTTGTTTGAATAGCGGCAATCAGCTGGCTAATTGTCAGGCCGCCATTTGGCCCTGTCGGCCCGGTAGCGCCAACTGGCCCAAATGGGCCAGTAGCCCCAAATGGCCCTAGCGGGCCTGTAGCTCCTGTTGCGCCGCGGCTACCTGCGGGCCCGCTTGGACCCGTTGCGCCGGCAGGGCCAGTGGACCCAACTACGCCTGTTGGACCACTGGGACCAGTTGGGCCTGTTATACCCCGCGGGCCGGTAATTCCTGTAGGGCCGAGTGCGCCCGACGTGCCGATTGCGCCAGTAGGCCCTGTAACGCCCGCAGGGCCCGTTGGCCCGCTGGCACCTGTCATACCGCGCTCGCCCGGTGTACCGCACGGCCCGGTGGCTCCTGTGGCCCCTGTAACGCCGTGGGCGCCTGTTACGCCAACGCCAGTAGCTCCGCGTAAGCCAGTAGCACCAGTTGCGCCTTTTACGCCCGTGGCGCCCGTTGCGCCTGTTTGCCCCCGTTGCCCGCGTTGCCCAGTTGCGCCTAGAAATCCACGGGGGCCAATGATGCCAGTTGCGCCCGGAACTCCTTGTTCGCCTTGATCGCCTTTGAAACCTCTTGGCCCTTGAATGCCGGTGGCGCCGATTAAACCTTGTGCGCCTGTAGCGCCAATTGCGCCAGACGCCCCCGGCTCGCCTTTAATTCCAGTGATACCGCGCGGGCCGGTTGTGCCCGTTGCGCCTTTACTGCCTGTCGCCCCCGTGGCGCCAGTAACGCCTTTCACGCCGGTAGCACCTCTAACGCCGATAGCGCCTGTGGCACCAGTAACACCTTTAACGCCTGTAGCGCCTGTAACACCAATAGCTCCTGTAGCGCCCGGAGTGCCGTTAATACCGCGTAAACCCGCCACGCCAGTTGCGCCGCGTAAACCGCTGATACCCTGCGGCCCGGCGCCGCCAGTAACGCCAGTGGCGCCAGTAATACCTCTAGGACCTACCGCTCCGGTAATGCCTGTAACTCCGGTAGCGCCGACGACTCCTGTTGCGCCTGTGACCCCTATTGCGCCCTTTGCGCCTGTGGCTCCGGTAACGCCGATTTCGCCTGTAACGCCCGTTGCGCCTGTATCGCCAGTTGCACCTTTGGCGCCAGTAACTCCTGTAAAACCTCTGGGGCCTACTGCGCCAGTAATACCTGTAACGCCAGTTTCGCCCTTGGCGCCGGTGGCGCCAGTAACACCAGTTAAACCTTGTGGGCCTGTGACGCCTGCAGGTCCCGGCGGCCCCTGTTCACCTTGTGGCCCGGGCGGGCCGGGCGGGCCGGCGGCCGAACCGCAACCTGCAGATGTTGCGCGCAAAACAGGCGCGTCAACCGACTGCAGTATGATTTCTTCTTCGATCAGCTTGTCGGCGTTGTTGTCTGTCATGATATTTTTATCCCAACAGTTCGAGTAGCAACGCGCGAAATTTCGCTCGTAGTGTCGGGTTTACAGGCTGTCCGCTGGAATTCAAACCTAGTTGCGTTATGAGCGCATTTGTAAAATTTGCGTCAGCGGCCAAATTTTGTGTGTTTAAACTCACAGTCGCGCCGACAACTGTGTTATCCACAATTGTAACATTGCCGGTAATGATATTTGGCCGCGACGATATAAAATTGCTGCCGCTAAGTGTTACCTGCGGGCCTGTAGCACCCTGCGGCCCGGTTGGCCCCGTAGCGCCGCGGACGCCCGTGGGCCCTGTAATGCCGCGTAAGCCTGTCGCGCCCGCAGTGCCGCGCGGCCCGAGCACGCCAGTAGCTCCGGTAACACCCACCACACCAGTGGCGCCGATTTCACCCGCTGTGCCGCATGGCCCTGTTGCGCCTGTAATGCC
>Ga0209829_10000055_pt1 | contig 93037 bp, 80 predicted proteins | sample C_140205_EF_Meta_FD_187311 | JGI IMG/M metagenome (GOLD analysis project Ga0209829, IMG submission 187311) | Freshwater microbial communities from Lake Croche, Canada to study carbon cycling - C_140205_EF_MetaG (SPAdes) (version 2) | ecosystem: Environmental > Aquatic > Freshwater > Lake...
ATGGCCAAACGCCGACAACTCCGCGGATTCGATCTCAAGCAGATGGAGGGCGTCGCCGAGCTCATTGGCGTCGATGAAGCGGGCCGGGGCGCTCTCGCCGGACCGGTCGTAGCGGGGGCGGTGTTGGTCACCCAAGCGTTTCTGGAGAGCAAGTGGGCTTTGGGCCGGGCAAGCCGGGTAAACGATTCCAAGCAACTGAGCGCGGCCGAACGAGACGAGCTGTGGGCTGAGTTCGATGCGTTGGCCAAGCAGGGCCAGATCCACGCGCAATTCGGTGTGGCCGACGTGATCGAAATTGAGCAGTTCAATATTCTCGGTGCCACCAAGCTCGCGATGCGCCGGGCGCTCGAGGGCATTTATCCGCCGGGCGCGTTTGAACAGAAAACGGAGCCTGACCTTTTCGCGACGCCGGAGGTCGTGGCGAATTTCGTGCCCACGGTGTCGTGTCGGGTCCTCGTTGATGGGCTTGCTTTGCGGAGCTTTCCCTACCCTCACACGGGCATCGTAAAGGGTGACGGGCGTTCGCTGTGCATCGCGATGGCGTCGATCATCGCCAAGGTCACGCGCGACCGCCTGATGGGCGAACTCGATGGTAAGTTCCCGGGATACGGGTTTGCGCAGCACAAGGGCTACGGCACCGAAGAACACCGCGAGGCCGTCTTACGCCTCGGCCGCACGCCGCAACATCGGGAGATGTTTTTGCGCAAGCTTCTCGCGGGCCGCGTAGACCCGGACCAGATGGATTTTCTCGGTGACGCCCCATGACGTGCCGTTGACCGTTCCCTTTGGGTTCCTCACAAACGCATCTGATGGCGGTTAAAAAACACACCTCGCTTGATCGCGTGCTCGGTCGACTCGATACGCTCGACTCGGTCAACCTCGCCAACCTCGTCCAGCGTCTCGCGCGCGAACGCGGCCTGTTCGAGGAAATCTTCAATGTGTTGCAAGAGGGCGTCCTCGTAATTTCGGTCGATGGGGCGATCGAGTATGCGAATGCCGCAGCGCATCGGCTCATCGGAATCAGTGAAGATGAACTTTCGGGGCAAACCTTGTGGCGGTTGGTGCCGGGCTTGCGACCGTCGATCGATGCCGCGCTGGATGATGGTCCGGTGCGGGGCGCGCTTCCGGTCGTGGCGCGGGAATTTGAGCTGACCTACCCGGAGCAGCGGACCGTTCGCCTCTACATGGTGCCGTTCCGCGGCGAGGGGCGGGGCTCGCCCCGTCGGTTCGCGGTGATTCTCAGCGACGTCACCAAGGAAAAGCAAACGACCGAGCGTCGTATCGAGGACGAGCGCACGTCGTCCGTCTTGCTGCTCGCGGCCGGCGTGGCCCACGAGTTGGGTAATCCGCTCAATTCGCTGACGATTCACCTCCAGTTGATCGAGCGGAAATTGAAGAAACTCAAGGCCTCGAAGGAGGCCGAGTCGTTGGCGGATTCGCTCCGGATTTGTCGCGATGAGGTGTCGCGGCTCGATGGTATTATCAGTAATTTTCTCGAAGCGATTCGGCCGCGCCCACCGGATCTGGCGGAGACCAATCTGGCCGAGGTCCTCACCGAGGTGTTGCGCTTTCAACAGCGCGAATTTGCCGACCGCCAAATTGTGGTTGAAGCCGAGACGTTGGACGCGCTCCCGGCGGTGATGGCCGATCGCAATCAACTTAAGCAGATCTTTTTCAATCTTACGAAAAATGCCATGGAGGCGATGCAGCCCGGTGGACGCTTGAAGATCAAGTCGCGGGCCGACGATGACTCCGTGTTTCTGCTGTTTGGGGACAGCGGTGCGGGGATCAAGCAGGAGGACCTCGCTCGACTATTTCAGCCTTACCATACGACGAAGCCCGGCGGTCACGGGCTCGGGCTGATGATTGTGCAACGCATCATGCGCGAGCACGGAGGCCAAGTCGGCATTGAGAGCAAGGAGGGGTTGGGCACGATTGTGACGCTGCAATTTCCACGCAAAGACCGGCGGGTTCGCATGCTGCAATAGTCGATGGCGGGCATTCACCCGGCCGGGTGGATTCGTGCGTCAGGTCCGAGCGGCCTTTAACCCCTATTTCTTAAGAACCGAAGGCAGAATGATGTTCTTTACCGAGACGATTTGGGTCTCTTTTTTACCTCCGACGCGAACTGAAATTTTGACGGGAATGTCGTCGCTGGTGACCCCGAGCTGCGAAACCATTGGTTCCAGTATGCCTTTTTCCCCTGGCGCGATAGTAAGTTTTTCAGGACGAACGGCAAAGTTGCCGAGTTCGGAATTCACTTCGGAGATGCCGACTTCGATGGGCTCAGTCCCACGGTTTTCGAACTGCACCCGCAGCGTCACAGGGGGCATCGGGCTGCCTTGAGCGCGCCGGGCCATGGCCATGCGGTAATATTCTTTCATGGCCTCTTTTTGATCCTCTTCTGAGTCGCCAAAGCCAGTCGAGTATACCTCGGTGATGCCATCAGAATCTTTGCGGCGGCGGCCGGTCTCAAGATCGTCTCCCTTGTTGTTGCGTGGCCCCACTTTGCCCGTTGAGCCGTCTTTGCCGACGCGTTCGAAGCCGCGGCTGACCGTCGCAGTGGAGCCCAGTTTTCCATCGAACCATGAGCTTTCTCCTCTCATGGCGACGGGGCGTTCGCCGGCCGTAACGGCCTCGGCCATCATGTCACGTTCGATGCGGTTACTGCAGCCGGTGGCTAGCAGGCCGGTGAGGGCGATCGCGGCGGCGGCAACTGCGCCGGGGAGAATGCTCGATATATTCATGGGTAGGACTCGGACGCCAAGCCGAGGCGAAGGTTGCGTCGATTGCAAGGGCGGCGCGGGGAAAGCCCGAATCTTTCTGGCCTTTCTCCCGTCTTGCTGATCACACAGCAATGCACACCGCATGGAATCAACTGCAACGACCGCGCTGGCCGACCTTGTTCGGCGGGCCCAGAAAGGCGAAGAAGACGCCCAACGGGAGCTCATTGTCGCCTATCAGCACCGCGTCGCTGGCTTCGTCTACGCCATGACGAACCGGAGTGATTACGTCGAGGATCTGTGCCAGCAGGTCTTTATCAAGATGGTCCGGGCACTCGCCGGGCTCCAAGCTCCCGCACAGTTCGAGTCGTGGCTTTTTCGCCTCGCCCGCAACACCTGCATCGACCAGCTCCGCCGGCAGAAATTACGCCGTATCTTTCTGCCCTTCGGCGAAGAACACGAAAATATTCCCGAGCCTGCCGGTGCCGTCGACACCGAGGAACTCGACGCCCTGCGCCACGCGCTCGCCCAGCTCCGCCCCCAAGACCGTGCGCTCTTGGCCCTGGTGCAAGAGGGCCGCAGCCATGCGGAAATTGCCGTGACCCTTGATACGACCGTGGCTGCGGTGAAAGCGCGCCTTCACCGGGCGCGTGAACACCTCCGCGAACATTATCAACCTGACCATGAAAACTGAAGACCAAGCTTGGCGTGACCTCCGAGCCCACGCCTCTTCCCAGTTACCGACGGGTTTTGCCGACCGCACCCTTCGTTTTGCCCGGGGGCCGCAAGCTGCCACGTGGCGTCAACTCAACGCATCCGCCGCGCGCCAACTGCGTCCGGGGTTTACGGATCGCGTGCTGCGTTTGGCGCGGGCGGCGGCTGAAGTGCCCTCGTTGGGCAGTCACTTTGCCCTGAGTGCGGCCACGGCAGCTGTGTGCTTGGTGGCCGTTGTGCTCGTGCAAGACCGCAGTGCCCGGCTCGCAGATGAGCGCAACCTCGCCGATTGGGAGCGTATTGTGCTCGTGGCGCAGGATGCGCAGGATCTTGATTCAATCTGATGACTCAGCGCGTCATCGTTGCTCTGCTGACTGTGGCGGTCTTTCTTGCCGGCTATGCTGCGCATGCGTTGACGGACCGGGGTGGGCCGGTACCACCGCCGCCGGCATCGTTGACGCAGGAGTTTCCGCGTCCGGCCACCAAGGCGGTCAGTGAGAAGAACGCGCAAAAATTGGATCGGGTGAAACTTCTGGCCGAGATTGAGAAAATTCGACCGCAAATCGTCGCCTACACTGCTCAAGTGGCTGAAATTGACGCTGGGTTCGACCGAGAATTTGCGGTCATCCTTGTCCCGGAGCAGCAGGTTAAGTATCTCGCGAATAAAAAGAAAACGACGGAGTATAATGCCAAAAAGAAAGCCGATACTTCGCTGCTCTCGGATGAAGACATCGACCGCGAACGCGACCGTCCGCTGACCGATATTTACAAACAAGTCACCGTCACTCCGCGCCTTGAATGGTTGACCAAGGAATATGGGTTGGCTGATACGCAGCAGGTGAAAGTCCGCGCAATTTTGGCGCTTCGGCGAAACCAGTTTATCGCTCTCTTGGATTCGACGGCGCATCCGACGATCCGGTTAAGTCGCCTCGCGCCATTAGTGCAACGTGTGGTTGCACCGGCCCAATCGGTGCCGGCTCCTTGAGGCTCGAGTGTCCGTGGGCTTGACCGCCGCACCGGGTGGCGTGTGAATGGCCTGCATGGTGCCGGCTGTATTGATCGTTGATGACGAGAAGCATACTCGTGAGGGACTCCAGCAGGTCCTCGCGGAGCACTATGATGTGACGGTCGCCGCCAGCGCGGAGGAGGCATTTAACCTCCTTGAGACTCAGCCCTTCGACGTCGTGCTGACAGACCTGCGGATGCCGGGTAAGTCAGGGCTGAAGGTTATCGACAAGGCTCTGGCGCTCCCGCAGCGCCCGGCGGTCCTCATGATGACCGCCTACGGCAACATCGATACTGCGGTCGAGGCCATGAAGCGCGGGGCGGTCGATTTCCTGACGAAGCCGGTGAATATTGAGCGCTTGGAGGTTCTCATCCAACGTGCCCTCAAGACCAAGACGCTCGAGGTTGAGGTAAAACAGCTCCACGAGCGCCTCGACGAGAAATTCAGTGTCGAGGGCATCATTGGGACCTCACGCGCATTGAAGGACGTGCTCGACAAGATGCGTCTCGTGGCGCCGTCGCGCGCGACCATTTTGATCGAAGGCGAGTCGGGCACCGGGAAGGAACTCATTGCCCAAGCGATCCATCAAGCGAGTCCCCGGGCACGCGCTCCGTTTGTCGCGGTGCATTGCGCTGCGTTGTCGGAAAATTTGCTGGAGAGTGAAATTTTCGGCCATGAGCGCGGGTCATTTACGGGAGCGACGGAACGACGCGTGGGGCGTTTTGAGTCGGCTGATGGCGGCACGCTTTTCCTCGACGAGATCGGGGAAATCTCGGCCTCGACGCAGGTGAAGCTCCTGCGATTTCTTGAGACCAAGTCGATCGAACGGGTGGGGGGCTCGAAACCGATCGACCTCGATGTGCGCCTTGTCGCCGCGACGAACCGCAATTTAGAGCAGCAGGTTCGCGAGGGAAAGTTTCGCGACGACCTGTTCTTCCGCCTCAATGTCGTCCGGCTGATGATGCCGCCGTTGCGCGAGCGCACGGAGGATATTCCGCTGCTCTTGGCGCACTTCATCAAAATTTTCTCGGCGGAAAACGGCGTTCCGGCGCTGACGGTTGAGACCGGTGCGTTGCGCACGTTGCAGGCTTATCTTTGGCCGGGAAATATTCGGGAGCTTCGTAATTTTTGCGAAAATGCCGTCGTGATGCGCCGCGGTGGCAGTCTCACCGAATACGACCTCGAACCCAAGTTTCGGAGCCACCCGCCCCAGGTCACAACCTCAGCGTCCGGTGGTTCGAACGTGCCGACGGCTCCTAGCGGCGGTTCGTATTCAGTCGAGCAAAACGAAAAGCGTCTCCTGCGCGAAGCGCTGCACAAATCTCGGGGCAACCGCACGAAAGCAGCGGAGCTCATGGGCATCAGCCGGCGCACGCTGCATCGCAAGATCGCCGAATGGCCCGAACTCGACGTGACGGACAAATGAGCTGCGCCGCGACAGCCAGTTTGCTGCCATGACTCGCCCGCGCACGGCCCAAGAATTTATCCATTGGCTCGAGGCCGGCGACGGCGCTCGCTGGATTCGACTTGGGGCGGTCCTCGCGTTGACCCTCGCGTTGTCACTGCTCGTCGCCTGGAAACAGTTTCATGGGCCACTTACGGAGACGACCTTGGTGCAAGCAGACATGGGGCGACAACTCGCGCGAGGGGAAGGATTCACGACACTCGTCAACTATCCGCAAACCGCCGCGTTTCTCCAAGCGCGGGGAATGAAGTTTGACCCGACGAAACCTTATCCCGAACTACACCACGCGCCGCTCTACTCACTGCTCATCGGCGGCGTGCTCTGGGTCTTGCCGGCGGCGCAGCGAGATAAATTGTTCGCGGAGTCGCCAGTGCCGCCCGACGGATGCGCTGCGGACTATCTGCTATTGGCCGTCAATCTTGGGCTGCTCTGGCTCGCTACGTGGCTGACCTATGATTTAGGTCGGCGGATGTTTGAGCCGCGTGCCGGTTGGCTTGCGGCGCTCGCGTTACTGTTTTCGGTGCCGATTTGGCAGCAGACGGTCGCTTTGAACGGTCTACCGCTCATGATGGTCCTCGCCCTGTTGGCGTTCACCCTATGGCACCGAGCCGAGACGACCGAGGGCCAGGTTCCTTACGCGGCGTTGGGGCTACTGGGCATACATTGTGGGTTATTGTTTCTGTCGGAATATTCGGCTGGGGCGCTCGTGTTGGTTGCGCTCGTTTATGCGGGGTGGCGCTTTTCTGCTGGCGCCCGTTGGTTCGCAGTGGCTGCGGTCGCAGCTGGATTCTTGCTCGTTTCCGGACCGTGGCTCGTGCGGAATATTGCTCTCACGGGTTCTCCGGTGGGACTGGCGCTCCAGAACGTTGCATTGAAGGCCGGGGATTCGACGGCTGAGCCAGCGGTGGCGCGGGCAGCGTTGACGTCTACGCTTCCGCCGATCGATCTCAACAAGCTGGGCAACAAGACGCTCACTTCGTTGCAAGAAAACCTAAAGGCTCGCATCTGGTCGGGTGGAGCAATGTGGCTCGCGGCGTTTTTCATTGCGGGAACACTTTACGCATTCCGATCCGAGGCTGCGAACCGGCTGCGGTGGCTGTTCGTGGCGTCGCTGGGTGTCTCACTTGTGTCCCAAGCGGTCTTTACCTCCGGGGAAAGTGATCGGTGGGTGGCAGTTTGGTTGGCGCCATTGATAATGATATTTGGCGCGGGGTTTTTCTTTGTGTTGCTCGGCAGCAATGCGTCGCTCGCCCAGTGGCCGCGAGCCGTTACGACTGCGGTGCTCGTAGCTCAGGCGCTGCCCTTGCTCCACGACGCGTTGGAACCGCGCCGATTGCACTTCCAGTATCCGCCTTACCTGCCGGGCCTGTTTCAAGGGATGAGGAGAGAACTGGCCCAGCGGGGCGTCACCGAGCGCTACGGCCTCATGGCAGACGTTCCGGCGGGTGTCGCATGGTATGGCCAGACGCGGGTTTGGGCGCAGCCGCCACGCTTGCGCGACTTTTATGAGATTACCCTCATTCAACCGATCGGAGAGCTGTTGCTGACGCCACGGACCCTTGATCGTCCTTTTTTTTCCGAGCTCAACGCCAAGCCTTTGAATCCTGGTTCACTCAGCGCCCTTTCCAACCGCTTTGGCGAATGGGGGGAAATCTATGCCGGGCTGCTGACCGGCCGTTTTCCGGGAGAGTTTCCACTCCAACAGCCAACCAAGCTGATGGAAAATCTCTACGTGTTGGTTAACGCGACGATGCCGCCACCCCGGGGAAAGTAATTGCTTAGGTTGAGGCCTTGCCCGTAGGTTTTTCCCACGTTTTTAGCCTTCGGGCTCAACCGACCGATCATGAATTTACTCCGCGTCCTCTTTGCTGGTGGTTTTGTGATGGTGGCTTCATCTGTGCACGCCGTTTACGCACCGGTTCCCGAGCAGGACCAAGGCAAGAATCTCTTGCTCAGTCTGAAGAGTGGATTTTCCTACGATACCAATATTTTCGGGTCGGCGGTAAGGAACGTCGAGAGCTCCGTCTTTCATTTTTCACCAAAGGCAGACTACAACGCCTCCCTGAACGCCCAGACGTTCGTCTCCCTCAGCTACCAGCTCTCCATCGACCATTTTGATAACCGCCCCGGGGACAAGACCCTCGATGGGCACGAAATCAATGCCCGCTTTGCCCGCGCCTTTTCACCCGGGACGACGCTCGACCTCGTGGACGTATTTCAAGTGGCGCGCAACCCGGAGTCGCTCCTCAATGGCTTGCCGGTGAACTCGGACCAGTCGAACAACCGGAACGAACTTAACGCAACCTTCACTACTGCGCCGACCGCCAAGACCGGACTCATCGTCAAGGCGCGGACCGTGAACTTTGACTACCGCGACGCGGTGCTTGGCCGCAGTTTGGATCGCATTGAAAATCTTTACGGAGTTTCGGGAAATTACGCGATCCTTCCCGAGATCAAAGCGGTCGCCGAATTCCGCCACCAGGATGTGTATTACCAAAAGGTGGGTGAGACGAAGAACAAGTCCTCGGATTACCTCATGGCCGGTGCGGACTACGCCTTTGCCAAAAAGGTTTCGGCCAACGCGCGGGTCGGTGCCGAGTGGCGCCATCGCGATGCCGAGCGCGCCACCAATTCACCCTACGCCGAAGTCGCCTTGAAATATTCCTACACAGAATCCTCCTTCTTGAGCGGTGGTTATGTTTTTACGATGGAGGAGACTTCGAATACGGCGCAGTTTACCGATACAAAAGTTAACCGTTTCTTCGTGAGCGTTCAGCATTATTTGACCGCGTTGATCGTCGCTTCCGGTTCGGTCACTTATGAATCATCTGTGCTGCAAGGACGTCGCGGACGAAGCAACGTGGACGAAGATACCACCCGGTTGGGCGGCGCGCTTAGCTACTTGCCGACGAAAAACTGGACCGTTTCCGCCAACTACGACTTGGACAAAGTTAGCTCCGGGGAACGTTCGCGTGAACTCTTACGTCACCGGTTCGGCGTGAGCGCGAACTACTCGTTCTGAGCCACGAGCTCGCCCCGCCGTTTCATGGCCACCGCTCACGTCAGCAAGGACAGCGCTTCACTCGCTGATTTCTTTTCCGTACTTCGCAGCCGTAAGGCACTCATTGCGCTCATCCTTTCACTGGTTGTTGTGACCACGTTGGCGGTCACGGCGTTTTTGCCGAAATGGTATCTGGCGACGACCAAAGTTCGCGTCGAGAAGCCCGAGGGTGCCGTACAACTCTACTCCGTCCAAGGAGGCGGCGCGGCCGATCCCTATTTCCTGCAAGATCAATTCAAAATCATGCAGGCCGAGAAAATTCTCTATCCGGTAATCGATCATCTTAATCTTGGCGCCCGCCTCGCCCCGGTATTGGGTTCGCCCTCCGCGCTGCCCAAGGCAGTTACTTTTCGCTATCTGGTAGACAAGATGCTTCGCGTGGAGTCTCAGCGCAGTTCCTCGCTGATCGACATCAACGTTTTCGCCCAAGACGCCACACTTGGCGCCGATATTGCGAATGATATTGCCCGGACTTATTCGGAAGATCGGATTACCCTTGCGACTTCTGAACAGCGAGAGGGTCTGGCCAAGCTTCGGCAGCAGCTTGACGCGCAGGAGGCGATTGTTTCGCGGCAACGCGACGCCGTGGAAAAACTCCGCAAGGATCTCAATATTTCAGGCGTCGATCTCAATGCGCGGTATTCGGACATGGAGATCGAAACGCTGCGTCAGATGCAGAATTCACTCATTGCGCTGAGTGTGGATGCGATTGGCCGGAAAACCCGTTGGGAGCGTTTTAAGGGTATCGCACCCGAAGATCGGGTTAACCTCGTAAACTCGGAGCTCATCCCCGATCAAAACATCCAGAACTTGCTTCAAGCCTGGCTGATTTCTGATCAAAAAGTCACTCAGCTCAAAGCACGGCTCGGTGAGGCCCATCCTGATCTGGTATCCGCTGTGGAAAACCGGGCGAAAACCAAGGAGCAGCTCGATGCTCAGCTGCGTGGCTATGAGAGCGCATTAGAAATTTCCTACAAAGAGGCGGACGCCCGGGTTGCCGAGCTTAAGAGCCAACTTGCGCAGGCCAAGGTCGATCAGATTCTGTCGGCTCGCGAGCGCATGCGCCCCTTTGAGGAAGCCGCGCAGAAGCTGGATGATGAAACCCGCTTGGGCACCACGCTCAAGCTCACGCTCCGGCAGCGTGAAATCGATTTCCAGGTTCCGAAAAAGACCATTGAGATTCTCAATACCGCCGAGCCAGCTCGCTTTGCGAGCCGGCCGAATTGGGCGCTCAACGCCACGTTCGCCGTTCTCTTTGGTGCCGTCCTTGCGATCGGGGTCGCCCTCTTGCTCGAGTATTTCGATACGAGCTTTCGCAATGTGGCCGACGTCGAGACACGGCTAAAGTTGCCCGTGCTGGGCGTCATCCCCTTTCAACGCGATCCCCTCGGCACGAGCGACGACGACCCCGCCCATGCGGAGCCGTTTCGAGTCCTCCACACGAATCTCAATCTTTCGCTCAAGCCGGGCCAGCCGCACGCGCTCGTGCTGTTCTCCGCCGGTCCCGGGGAAGGTAAGTCGACGACCCTACACCGCCTCGCTGCGTTGATGGGCTCCGGGGGTGAACGAGTAATCCTGATCGACTCCGACTTGCGGCGGCCCACGCAGCATCGACTCGCGCATCGTTCGAAGGAACCTGGGCTCAGCGATTTTCTTCTCGGACAACGGACACTAGAGGAAGTTACGCAGAAGAATATTTCGCCGGGCCTCGATTTCATTCCCAGTGGCTCGCACCCGGGCTTTACGCTCGGTCTGTTGCACGCCAAACGGCTGCGCGACCTCATCGCTACGCTGCGCGGGAGCTACGATAAGATAGTCTTTGATTCGCCGCCCATCATCGGCGTGAGCGACACCAGTGTTTTGACCAGCGCGGTGGACAGTGCGATTCTGCTGATCCAACACCGACGCAATCCCCAGAGCATGGTACTGCGCGCCCAGCAAATCGTCGAGAGCCTCAAGACGCCGTTGCTCGGCGTAGTGCTCAACCAAGTCCCGCTGCACTCGGGCGAAGACTACGGCTACTATACGAATAACTATGCGTATTACAGCGACGGTTCCGGTGCGAAATCGCGTCGTTCCCGTTCTTCGTCGTCCCAACCGCCCATTACGACAGACAAGCTGGTGTTGAGTGAACGCGGGCCGGAGAAAAAACGGTAGGCGGAGACGAGCATGGCAGCCGGTATGCGGTTTACCGTTGGGCATCGATTTTCAGCTTTCGTTGCTGGCGCCACGCTCATGGGTTCGGCGATCACGGGAAATTCTGCAGACCTTCGGGTGGTCGGCTGTGACCTCCTTGGAGTAGAGTTTACGAAGGCGCTGTATGTTTTTTCGGGCCGTCAACAAATCGGACTATCGATCGCACTGGATGGCAGTCGTGCCGGTCTTGACGAACTTAGAGCAACCAAGGCGGATGTTGCTCTCCTCGCATTGCCGACCGGTGGTGAGCTGGACCGGTCGATCTACGACGAAGTCTTACTCAGTTGGTTTCAGGTTTTGGTCGTCTTGCCGGCCGTGACGCCGATCGAACAAATCTCGTTTGGGCAGCTAGCGGCGATCTTCGGGGCAAACGCTCCCCTGAGTTTTCACTGGTGGGGCGATCTTGGGCTTAAGGGTGAGTGGTCCAGTCGTCCGATCAGTGCCCATGTGCCAGCGGCCGGACATGGCCTTACAACTGAGCTTTTTCGTGAATTCGTTTTGCAGGGGAGCGCGATGAGTTCAGGGATCGCTCGATTTCGTGCAGGATCAGAGGTGGCGCCTCTTTTTTCCGGTGAAAGCCGTGAAATCGGGCTCTTTGCAGTAATGCCCCCAGCGGTAGCCAAATTGAAGCGAGTGGCCGTCACGCGGCGTGTGGGAACTCCAACGTTTCTTCCCACCTTGGAGAACCTGCGTGCTGGCGACTACCCTTTGGCGTTGCCGCTGCGCGTTGTATTTCGCCGCGATGCTTTGGGCCGGATTCGACCTCTGCTACTGTTCCTTTTGAGTGATGCCATGGCCTCTCTGTTGGAGCAGGCGGAAACCGTGCCTGAGGAGTCGACCATTCGCCTCGCGCAAGCGCGGCGGCTGGAGAAAATACAGACGAGAAATTTCCCAAAATAGCTGTTGACGGAAATCGAGCGGTGCCTACTTCTAACCGCCTGCTCTGCGGGTGTAGCTCAGTTGGTAGAGCACCACCTTGCCAAGGTGGACGTCGAGAGTTCGAGTCTCTTCGCCCGCTCCATTTATGTTAAGACCCCCCGTTGAGAAACGGGGGGTCTTTTTATGACTAAGCGCGGCAGCGGCTTTCAAACTAGAACTGGAGCTGACCGCACACGACACCCCCCCGACCCTAAATTGGAGCCAGCGACCGAGGAGTGGGTGCTTCTGAGTGTCATTTGCGGCTGCCCATGCACCAACAGATTGATTCAGCTATGCGCAACCGCGAGCATTGGTCTGAGATCAGAATTATCGCGCTGCAGGATCGACCATTGATACTTTTCTAGGGGTTGCGGTGGTTTTTTGGGCGGTGGTCCACTTGGTCAATGACGATTTTTCCGCCGCTAGCTTAGCGATTCGGGCGTCCCACCAGGCTTTGGCGTCGAAGGTTTTCTTCGCTTTGCCGGCGGCGATGACGGTGTTCTCGGTGACTTCTTTTTGAAGGGCGGTAAGACGCGTTTTGCTCTGCTTAATACTTTCATTGGCAGCAGCGAGCGGGGCATTCAACGCGGGGTTGGCGGGATCCCGTTTCGACTGCTCCTTGAGTTCACTCGCCGCGAGTTCGTTTGCCGCGAGGCGAATCTTCAGATCGGAGAGTGACTGTTTGAGCTTTCCGAGGTTCGTCCGAAATAATCTTTCGTCCGCCTCGGCGGTCACGTAACTGGCAGCAGCCTGGATGATCTCAGTTTCCACCGCCGCAATCCGGCGGGAGCCCCGCTCCACACGCTCGGTGAGGGTCGGGGGATTGGCGTCCAACTCACCGACGACCTTATTGCTGGTCGCGTCCCACACCAAAACTTTGCCCCGCCAATCGCTGCCGATGATTTTCTTGCCGTCATCGCTGAACGTCACGCGATTGGGGAGGTCTCCGGTGAAGGGGAGAGTTGCGAGATTCTTGCCCGTGGTTTCCCAGAGCTGGACTTTGTTGTCGCGCCCGCAGGTCACGATGCGTCCGTCATGGGCGAAGCGCGCGCCGAGGGTCCCGCCAGGATTCGCGTTGATGCTGCGCAGGGCTGAGCCATCACTTGCCTTCCACAATTTCAACGTGCCGTCTTCACTTGCAGACGCGAAGAGCTCGGAATCGCCGCGCCATGTGATGGCAGTGATCGCGCCTTTGTGCCCCGGTAAATTGAACATCTCCTGACCGGTGGCGGCTTCCCAGAGCATCAGGCCGCCGTTGCGGTCGCCTGTCGCGAGATACTTGCTATCCGGGGAAAACTCCAGGGCGGTGACCCACTCGGTGTGTTTCTTGATGCGGTGTTCGAGTGAGCCGTCTTTTGTGCTGTAAATCTTGAGCACACGGTCCGGACCGCCGAGGGCGATCCACTGCTGGTCGGCACTGATGTCGGCCGCAAGGACCGAATCAAATTGGTCGCCCACCGTGATTACGCGCTCACCTTTTGCCAGGTCCCAAACCGCCACGAAACCTGAGTGTCCGCCACGGCCGCCACTGGCGAGGAGGAGTTTTCCATTACGACTGAACTTGAGGTCGCACAAGGTGCCTTCAGGAAACGGCAACACTCCGATGTATTCCAGATCGCCCGTGTGGTAGAGGACGATTTGACGGGCGCCGGCGAGTGCGACCACGGGCGCCCAGGGGCTGGCGGCAATTGCACTCAAGGGCGTGCCGCGCGTTGCGTGGACGAAAGGCTCAATCGCCAACGGGCCCGGCATGGGAAGCGGACCGTCGGGTCTTCCAATCCCGCCACTCTTGAGCGCGAGATCGACCGTCGGCTTGTTGGCCGCGATCGCTTTGCTGTTCGCGCCTTGCAGCAGCCCCCCTTCGATCCACCGGCGAATCGTGCCGATCTCTTTGTCGGAGAGTTTGGACTTCGGCGGCATCGCGGGGTCCTCGACATGGGTGATCGACTTGAAAAGTTGGCTGCCGTCCGGATCACCCGCATTGAGCGTGACGCCGCTCCCGCCGCCCTTGATCGCGCCACTGAAGGACGTCAGGTCAAGGTCGCCCTTGAGTTTGTCGGGATTGTGGCACTTCAGGCAATTGTCGCGAAAGATCGGGAGAACATCATCCTCGTAGGTAACTTTCTTAGATTCCGCCGCAGCGAGCTCCTGGGCGAGCAAGAGTGGAATCAGTCCGAGAAAAAAAAAGCGTGCGACAGTCATTGCGGCTCAGTGATTGAAAACGAATTCCTTTGCGTTAAGCAGCGCCCAAAAAAGGTCGTTCAGGACGAGGTCGTTCTTTCTTCCCTCAGTGAAAAACGTCTGGAGCTTGGTGGTTTCGGCTGCGGTGGGCAGGCGCCCCAAGGCACGGAGGTAGAGTTCCTCCATGATTTCTCCGGGCTGTTTTCCCTCCTTGAGTAGTTGCTTCACGAGCCCGCCGTTCAGAACCTTGGCGTTCACGGCGTCGCCGTTGAGGAGATGCAACGCCTGCGAAAGATTTGGTTCCATTTTGACCTCACAGGAACAGGGAGTCTCGCGGGTGGCGCGCCCGAAAGTCGTAAGAAAATACGTGCTCGTGCGTCCATCGGCGATTTCGATGGCGCGAGCGCCCTGTGGCAGACCGCGGAGTTTTTCCGCGCTGCCGGTGACGGTGCTCAATGCGTCGAGTAAGACCTCGGCGCGGATGCGGCGCACGCCGGACTTGGAAAAATTTGAATCGTCACCTGCGTTGGTAGCGTTCGGCACGGCGGACAATTGGTAGGTGCGGGAGGTGCAGATGTCGCGGACGAGCTTTTTGAAGTCGTAGTGGTAGGCGGTTAGCTGCGTCGCGAGCTTCCCGAGCAGTTCGGGGTTCGTCGCGGGATTGCTCACCCGCACGTCGTCGACGGGATCGATGATGCCCTTGCTGAAAAATTGGGCCCAAATGATGTTCGCGAGATTGCGGGAAAAATAAGGATTTTCCGGCGCGGTCAACCACTCGGCGAGCACTGGCCGGCGATCGGCGCCTTTGGCGATTTCGGGTTGCGGGCCGCCGAGGAATTTTGGCGCCATGTCCTTCCCGGTTACGGGATGTTTCACGCCCCCGCTTCCGTTGTTGAACACGATGGTTTCGCGCGGATCTTCGCCCGACTTGCGTCCGACTTGAGCAAAGAAAGCCGCAAACCCGTAGTAGTCGTTCATCGTCCAGCGGTCGAAGGGATGGTTGTGGCACTGGGTGCACTGGATGCGCACGCCCATGAAGGCTTGCGCGGCGTTTTCGGTGAGCTTCAGGGTGTCGCGCTCGATCTTGTAGAAATTGGCCGCCGGCTCCTCGAAACTTGGGCCGGTGGCGGTGATAAGTTTTCTCACCATGACGTCGACCGGGACGTTTTGGGTGATCTCGCCTTCGAGCCAATCGAAGTATTGCAACGCCGATTTTGCGCTCATCTGAACTTGCTGGTCGGCACTGCGGATCTGCAGAAGCTCGGCCCACTTCATCACCCACAAGTCGACGAATTCTTTTCGGCCGATCAGATCGTCGATGACGGCGTCGCGCTTCAACGGTGAGGTGTCGGCAAGAAACTTCCGCACGTGGTCGGGTGACGGTAGCGTTCCCGTGATGTCGAGGTAGACGCGCCGCAGGAAAGTCGGGTCGTCGCAGAGCTCCGAGGGTGCGATGCGGAGTTTGCGGAGCTTGGCGTAGACGAGAGTGTCGATGTAGTTGTGCTCAGCGACGGCCGGCCACGTAAAATTGAGGTTTTTCGGGATCGCGAGAATTTGCACGCCGGTCGCGAGGCCTTCATAGCGGGCGGTGATGAAGGCTTCGCCACGTGAAAGCGCGGTGGCCTTGCCGGCGGCCGAGATTTTTACGGCGGCATCGTTGTTGCCCATGAACGCGGTGAGGGACGTGACGTCGCGGTCGGTGCCGTCGGAGTAAAACGCGCGAACGCTGATTTGTTGGGACTCGCCAACTCCCTCGAGCACGGATTGGAGCGGGTTGATTTCGAGGCGCACGACCTTGGCCACGTCGGGGCCGTCTTTGGGGGCGCCAGCTTTCAGCCACGCCAACAGGGTTTGGTAGAATTCACTGTCGGGTTTGAAAAGTTCGCCGCCGGTATGCGGGACTTTGCGCGTGGCTTTTTCGAGAATGAGGCTCTCCTCGGGCAGAGCTAGGTTAATGCGGCGGGCGATGGCTTCGCGCGTGAGACGGTGGTAATCGCCATCGGGATCGTAACCGAACAGCGAGAGACGGAACCCGTCCTTGCCGCGGGAGGTTCCGTGACAGCCGCCGGAATTGCAGCCGGCCTTGGTGAAGACGGGCATGACATCCTTGATGAAGCTGATCGGCTCCTCCGTTTTCGCCGATTCGACTTTTACCGGGATGATTAATGTCTGACCCTGAAACTTCACTTTCAATTCGGTTCGCCCGTCGGCCAACGGGTTCAGGGTGAAGTCGGTGAATTTCGCGAGGGACTTGTTGGCCAGAGCGAAGCTGGCTTGCGCCGTCACGTCGCGGGTCACGCCGTCGGCGTAGATGGCTTGGACGACAATACTCTGGCGGTCGCCGCGAGTCTTTAGATTCACCTCGGGGGGGAAGATCTTGACCTCAATGAGCGCGGGCTTCGCGGCGTAGGCCGGGAGTGGGCAGACACCAGCATAGCCACCCACCACGGCGAGTAGAAGGCGGACGAGATTTCTCGTAGGCGTGTTCGTGCGAAACTTCATGCGCGGTCGTTTATTCGGTCTTTGCGTGGGCGGCCGGCTGCTTGGTCTCGGCGGCGCCGGCAGGCGGCGTGGTTCCGACGGACAAAGCACGGGGCGCATCGATGCGGAGCACGCTGCCTTGGGCGAGGATGTTCGTGATAGGTTCGCCCTCGCGGGAGATGATCACGTGGCAGAAAACATTCTTGTGGCTGCCGAGCGGGCTTTTGTCGGTGGTAACGATCTCGAACACCGCCTCCTTGGTCTCGTGAGTGATTTCGACGTCTTGAGCCGTGGTATTTGCGGGTAGGCCGATGAGCCGTGCTACCGCTTGGTCGGTAAATGAAATTTTCTGCTCCAACTTGCAGATCAACTTTCCGGGCTGGCCGCGCTCGACCTTGGTGAGATCAATTTTCCCTGCGACGAACGGAGCTGAAATTTCCAGTTCGGCAAGCTGCGACGAGACGTAGGCCGTGCCGCCTTGCACGGTCGCGGATGCGATCACAGCGGTCTTCCATTTGCGGACTTCGGCTTTGTTGGAGGCATTCAGCTTGTAGTCCACCGAGTTAGCGCCTTTCGGAATCACGACGTCCGGTGGTGAGGTGACCCCCGGCGGATTCCAGAGCATCTTAATGGTGATGGGCTCGTCGAAACCTGGTTCGCGGACAGCCAAGATTTTCAGGGCCGCCTCGCCATTTTGGACGAGCGGGACTTTCGGCTGCACGATTCTCACGGTGAACGGCACCGCTTCGACGACCGCGGCCGCGATCTGATTTACCTCGGACTTGCTGTAGCCGGTGTCGTTCTGGATTCGCACCCAATCGACCGTGTGGCGAAAGCGACTGACCACGTCCTTCCCCGTGGTGGCCGCCGGATCGGCGGCGCGGGCGGCGGGCGTCAGCAGCGTGCCGGCGATGGGTGCATCGGCTGCCGCCTCAAAAACCACGGGCACCGCAGAGAGACTGCCAGGCACGGTGTCCGCGAGGGCTGTGATACCCCCGGGCAGGCCGTCGAACGTCACGGCGAGGTCGCCGTTGAACGTATCACGAGTAAGGTTCAGCAAGACTGCGAAACGGTTGCCTCGTGGGACGACGAGCGATTTGCGCGTCTCATAGTCGTAGCGGGCCGTGTCGGGAATCGAGAGGGTGAGCGTCGGCGCGACCTCGGCGATCTCGACGCGGTAGGTGAAGCGCGGACCGCCGCGGGCGAGCTGGTCGGCGACCTTGACGGTGTAGTCGCCCTCTTCGGGAATTTTTACGCGCACGGCGCTGTCGGGATTTCCGGCAGCATCGTCGTTGTTCCCGAGTGATTTTCCTTTCGCGTCGAAGACGGTGAGCACGGAGTCGAGTGGCGAGCCAAGGCGCCGCGCGTAAACTTGGAAATCGAGGTGCTGGTCTTTTTTCGCAGTGAAACGGAAAAACGCCGCGTCGCCTTTGGTGGTGAGCACGCCATTGAAGGCGAGGGGCGCGGTGGTGTTGAGGGTGGTGGCGTTGGCGAGGGTGTTGCCGGGAGTGACGGGAGCGGCGTTGGGGAACGAAGATATACGCAGCCAGTTGGGTGATGGGGCGAGGCCGTCGTGGTCGGCGACGAAACCAAACCGGGCAGCACGAGATTTTTCCGAGGGAAGGTTAATGGCTTGGATAAAATCGCCAGTGGGATCGCCAATCAGTTTTGCGTTGAGGGTTTCGCCAGGCTGGCCGCCGAGCGGGTAGACGGCGGCAGGGCGAGGAAACGTCCCGATGTGCAGCCGGTAAAAATGGCCGGCGCCCGTGTAGGTCATGTCGCGAACCTGAATCAGATACTTCCCGTCGGCCGGCGCGAGGAGTGACACCCAGCCGTCGTGGCCGAGCAGCGGAGTGTCGTCCGACGCGGCGAGCACGCGACCGTCGGCTGACAGCACGGAAATGATCGGATCAAACATTGTGCGGCCGAGCCGGGCGCCTTCGATTTCCACCGAGAGGCGTTGGTCTTTTTTCGCTTCGACGGAGAAGAAATCCACATCCTCGCTACCGATGGTGCCCTGGACAGTGGAGTTTAGCGCGATGGCCTGCGCTTTGGCGGATTCATTGTTGGGCTCTTTTTCCTCTACGGAGGGAAACGGACCGACGTAGAAGAGACGGAGGGCGGAAATTCCGCTGGCGGTGCGGAGGCGGAGGGCGTGTTCGCCGACGGCGCAATCGGTGGCGATTCGGAGCACGGCCTTCACTTCCTTATCTTTCGCGTCGCTGATTTTTTCGAGCGTGATACCCGGCTCGTAGAAAAACAGGTCCTGCGCGTCGGCGAGGCGTTCGCCGCGCAAGGTGACCTCGACGGCGGTGCCGCGTTGTCCGCCGGCCGGTGCGATGGCGGTGAAGTTAGGCGCGACGGCGAGGGCGAAGGTCGCGCCGAAGAGTGCGGCGAGCGCCGTTGCCGCGAAGGTTAGCGGTCGGGAAAAATATCCTGCGGGAGGAGCAACCATAAATCAGGCCAGCAGCTCTTTGACGACGTGGCCGTCTTTAACGATTGCTTGCGGGCGGCCGCCGGGAGTCATGAGGTTCTTTGCGGGGTCGATGCCGATCTGGTGATAAATGGTTGCGGCATAGTCTTCGACGCTGAGCGGGCTATTGTCGGGTTCTCCGCCGGTGGCATCGGAAGAACCGTGCACGTACCCGCGTTTCAGGCCGCCGCCGGCGAGCGCAATGCTGAACACCTTGGGCCAGTGGTCGCGGCCGCCGGTGGCGTTGATCTTCGGCGTGCGGCCAAACTCGGTGTTGACCACGACGAGCGTGGAATCGAGCAGGCCGCGTTCGTCGAGATCGCGAATGAGCGCGGCGTAGGCTTTGTCGAAATTGGGCATCTGCGTGCCGTTCGCGCGCTTGATGTTGTCGTGGTGATCCCAGCCGCCGTAGGTGAGGGAGACGAAGCGCACGCCGGCTTCGACGAGACGGCGGGCGAGGAGCATGCGTTGGCCGGCGGCGTTGCGACCGTAGGCGTCGCGGGCCTTGGCGGGCTCGGCCTTGATGTCGAACGCGGCGCGCGCCTTGTCCGAGCTGATCATGGCGTAAGCGCGCTGATAGAAGGAATCCATGCCATCGAGCGCGTCGGATTTTTCGAGGGCGCTGAAATGCGCGTCGACGACGGAGCGCATTTCGCGGCGTTCGGCGAAACGCGCGGCATCGACGCCGCCGGGTAGCGTGAGATCACGCACGGCGTAGTTGTCGGTCGCCGGATCGCTACCGAGGGCGAAGGCCCCAAAGGCCGCGCCCAAGTAACCCGTGCCGGCGTAAGGTGTGGTTTGATTGGGAATGAGAATGTAGGGCGGTAGATCGGCGCGCGGGCCGAGTTCGTGGGAGACGACGCTGCCCATGCTGGGATATTGGATCGCGGGGCTGGGCCGGTAACCGGTGAACATCGTGTGCGTGCCGCGTTCATGCGCCGCCTCGCCGTGCGTCATCGAGCGAATGACGGTGATCTTGTCGGCGATCTTCGCCGTCTCCTTCAGGTTTTCCGAAAAATAGAGACCATCGACGTTGGTCTTGATGGCCTCCATCGGGCCGCGGTATTCGACCGGGGCGGTCAGCTTCGGGTCGAACGACTCCTGGTGGGACATGCCGCCGGGAAGGTAAATATTGATGACCGACTTAGCTTTGCCGAGACCGGGCGCGCCAACCGGCGTGACGCCAGCGGCGTGGGCTTGGGAGCGAAACAGATCGCTCATCGTCATCCCGACGGTGCCGAGGAGCCCGACGTAGAGAAACTCGCGACGACTCGGCTGCCAGAGGTGTGGGGCAAGAGGTGGATGCATGCGGCGGGATTGGGTGGGCGGGCAGAGATAGTCGGGCGAACGGGGTGAATCGGGTGGGGCAGCGGGCGGCGCTAAGACGAGGGAATAAGGCCGAGGTTTCGCCGGCACGACAAGCCGATTGATTCCCCCAAAAATAAGTAACCGAAGCGTTATTCGGGTGCCTCGTCCCATTCAATCTTAACGTCGCGGGAACTACGGTGCCATTGTGGCGTCTTCAGCCGTCGGCGGGGTCGGCCACCGAGCGAGAAAGGCCACCTGCGCGTCGCGGTCGGGGATGTCCTGATAGCCTTCTCGCAGGAGAAAGGTCATCGGATAGGCGGGCTTGAGCGAGAGCACGGAAACGACGGTGTCGGCGAGGCTGAACACGCCGAGCCAGGCTCCGCAGCCGATCTCGGCGCGATGCGGGCCGCGTTTGCGGATGCGACGCGTGCGGTGCGGTGAAGGATCACGCGCGAGGAGCTCGGTCAGGCGCGGGATGAAATCAATGCCCCATTGCGCGCGCAGCCAGGTGGCCTGAGTCGCGGCAGTTGGAGTGATGATCACGGAGAACTTAGGCGGCTCGCTCATCGCGGCGTCGACCTCCTCGATCCAGCCGGCGCGCGAGCCGGGAAACGCGTCGAATGATGGGACGTAGGGCTTGATATCGAATACGGGAGTGCCGTCGACGAGGTCGCAGGGGCCGAGGAGGAGTGTGCGGCCTTCGATACCGAGGAGCGGCACGGGGGTCAGACCGAGGGGATTCGGGCGGTGGGGCGAACGCGTGGCGAAGACGCCGCGGCGTTGGATCGGACCGCGGGGCGGGAGCACGAGTGGGCGCCAGCCCTCGTTGCGATGAAACCACCAGAGCAACCAGACGCGCTCGAAACCCGCGAGGTCGCGCAGGGCGTTCTCGTAATCGCAACCCGGGAGCAGTTCCAACTCGTTGCGCTCCTCCGTGGCCGCCGACGGCTGGTGACCGGCTTGAAATTTCACCTGCTGCCGGGTGCGGAGAAAGCCGATGGGTTGGAGAGTCAGCGACGTGGGCAAGGTGCCAAGAAGCCGCGTTCACGGGCGGAGGTCACGACGGAAGTGAGGGGGAGGGAGCGCCACTGGTTGCGGTGGCTCCCGCCTGCGATGGATCGCTTCGCGCAGCAACCCAAGGTGGGAAGAGCCGCTTGACCGAACAATACGTTCCCCTAACTTGTCCTCATGACTGCGATCGCATTCCTCGACCTCAAGCAGCGCGCATCAAAACTTTCCGAGAAAGAGCGGCAAAATCTTTCCGCCCACCTCATCCGCCTCGGTCAGGAACGTCCGGGTTGGAAGCAGGAGACGGCCCGCCGCTTGAATGCGATGGCCGCAGGAAAAAAGGTGAGTGTGTCTGCGTTGCGGAAGCAGCTGGGTCATGCCTGAGGTGAGGCTTTACCAGAGCCACCTCTCGCTCGAAGCGGTGGCGTTTGTGGTGGCGTTGTCGAAGCGAAAGCAAAGATCGATCCTCGATTTGGCCGACCAGATCGCGAGGCACCCATTCACAATTGGTGACTACCGAACCGTCGATGCGGAGGGTAGACTGGTCGAGAATCTCCTGATCGAAGGCTACTTGTTTTCATTTTGGGTCGATCATGGCAGTTGCGAGGTGCGGATCAGTGAGATTCTGCGCGTTTGAGAAGCCCGCGCCGCCGTCTTCGGATCCGAGGCGAAACTACGTTCGACTCATGGTGAGGAAAGAACTTGCTCGTCGTTGTGTGGTCCTGATTTTTTCAAGCTCCGGGCGCAACCAGCAATCGCCTTCCCGCCTTGTTCGACAGTTACCTCCCATTGCGACGAATTCATTATGCAGCGCGGATCAGCGCCTTGTTTGCTAGAAAAAAATAATACCCCACAAAGATGAAGCCTCGTGAACTTTTCGGACTGGCAATTAGAGTCTTCGGCTTGGTGAGCCTGCTTTACTTCTTCACGAGCCAGACCGTGACCACGACACTGATATTCGGTCTGCCATTTAGTTTCGGGTCGGTATGGATCGTCGCCAAGTTCATCGCTTGGATATTTTTCACCCTGTCGCTGCTCCGTGGAGCGCCTTGGTTGGTTCGGTTTGCTTACCCCGAAGAATCGAAGACGCCTAACTCGGAGGTTTATGTGCCGAGCGATCGTCACGCGAGTCCGGTTGCACGAGCCCACGAGTGACGGTGGCAGTTCGCAACGCCTTTGGGCTTTCGGGTTGCGCGATTGATATTACGAAGAGGTGCAATTCCCGTCGCGCGGTAACCGGCGCGGCTACTGGAACGGCTTTCTTGGGCGAATCATTCGTGGCGGTGCAGGCGAGTTCACTGCGGAGAAGGGGCTTGTTTCGGCAGCGGCGCTGCGGGCGTGGGTGTGGCGGATTTACGCCGGTCCATGATTTCGAGCGGGTTCGCGGGAACGACTTTTTCGTCCACGTAGCGGGCGAGGTCGCGCATCGCGATGACCGTGAATTTTTCGGCGTGGAGCCACGCGATGTAGTCCTCGAAGCGTTCGCGCGGGGTGTTGACCCAAGGGTGTTCGCCGTCGGGGACGCCGTGAAATTGGAGGACGGCGATGCGGCCGTTGTGCGCCAGTGCGACGGCGCGCTGGAGATTTTCGAGTGACCACGTGGGGCGGGCGTCGCCGGCGGTGGGAATCAGCAGCGGATGATCGCGGCCGGGTTCGTAGGCGACGCCTCCGCCGACGGCGTAGGGCACCTCAGGCTCGCCGCCGCGGCGGGCGAAGCGGATGCCGGCAGCTTGGAGGATCGGAAGGGCGGCGACGTGAAACTTGTTGCCCGGCCAGGCGAAACTGACGGGTGGAGGGATGCCGTGTTCGCGGCAGCGGTCGGCGATGACGGCGAGTTGTTCGGCGAGGCGCGGCACGGTTTTTTCCGTGATGCTGAGATGGTCGCGGGTGTGGTTGCCGATCTCGAAGCCGTCGCGGTGCAGCTCGGCGATCTGCTCCCAGGTCAGGTAGTCGGTCTTGTTTTTCGTGAACGTGAATCCCTCCGTAATGAAAAACGTAGCGCCGAAGCCGTAGCGTTTCAGCACGGGCCGGGCGACGGCGTAGTGCGAGGCGGAGGAGTCGTCGAAGGTGAGGACGATGAGTTTGTCGGGCACGGCGGGTGCGGCGTACATGAGCGGACGAGAAAAGGCGGCGAAACTCAGGCCGACGACGAGCATGGCGAGCGGGCGCAAGGTGGGGTGACGCATGATGGGGTGAATGGAGGTGGGCGCAGAGGAAGCAGGGTGAGGAGCAAAGACAATGTTGAAGCCCGTCGGGTGCTCGGCATGGTTGAGGGATCATGAAACATTCGCTTCGTCTCCTGCGGTGGGCACTGGTGGGTATTGGCGCAGTGGCGAGCGGGTTCGCGGCCGAGTCAACGAAGGCGGAGGGCGGAGAAAAATGGCTGGCGTTGTTCGATGGGAAGACGCTCGCGGGATGGATGCCGTCGGACTTTGAGGGCGGTGGGGCGGTGAAAGTGGAGAACCCATTTCGCGGCGGACCGGGCGCGATGGTGATCGCGGCGGGCGAAACGTTGTCGGGGTTTACGTGGACGAAAGGGAGCGAGCTGCCGCGCGAAAATTACGAGATCACGCTCGAGGCGATGAAGCTCACGGGGAGCGATTTTTTTTGTGGCCTCACATTTCCCGTCGGGAAATCAGCCTGCAGCTTGATCGTGGGCGGGTGGGGCGGAATGGTGGTCGGTCTATCGAGCATTGATCACGTCGACGCCTCGGAGAATGAGACGACGCAAGGGCGCGAATTCAAAGACGGGCGGTGGTATCGCGTGCGCGTGCGGGTCTCCGGCGACAAGATCCAGGCGTGGATCGACGACGAGCAATTGGTGGACGTCGAAATCGGTGGGCGGAAAATTTCGCTCCGAGGAGGCGATATTCAGAAATCACTGCCGCTCGGCGTGGCGACGTACATGACGAGTGCGGCGGTGCGGGATATCCGGTTGCGGCGGTGGTGAATCCGATTCGTGCAAGATGAACTTAATCAGCGTGGTGGTAGGAGACAGGCTGGAGGGCGATTCAAGGTAGGAGCGGGTTTACCCCGCGACTCGTCGGAGCGGGTTTACCCCGCGACTCGTCGGAGCGGGTTTACCCCGCGACTCGTCGGGGCGGGTTTACCCCGCGACTCGTCGGGGCGGGTTTACCCCGCGACTCGTCGGGGCGGGTTTACCCCGCGACTCGTCGGGGCGTAAAGCCCCTCCTACATCGGGTTCAGTTTGAGGTAGGCTTCGGCGTAACGGCGGCCGAACTCGCGGTAGGATTCGGAGGCGAAGTGCACTTTGTCGCCCTTGTCCTTTAGCCCGTCGGAGCTGACGAAGGCGGTGCGGGGAACTTTGGCGGGGAGTTCGCGATGCACTTGATCGACTTGGATCTTGAACTCGTTCCATGGGCTGCCGTCGAAGCGCCCGAGCTGGCCGGCGATGAACGGCACGTTGGGCGCGGCGAGTTCGGTGCGGAGGCGAGCGATCAGGTCGTGGAGCTGGGCAGCGTGGACCGGTGCACCTTCGCGGTTGGAGTCGGATTCGCCTTGATGCCAGAGAATGCCTTTGAGCGTGCCGGACTGAAGTGCGAGTTTCGCGCGGCGCATCGCGTCGTCCCAAGGATGGCTCTGGGTGGGCTGGTAATAAAATCCGGGCTGCCACGCGGCGATGGGCGAGCCGCCGACCGCACAGGGTATCAGACCGATGGTGACGCCCGGGGTGGCTTCGGCGATCGCTTCCGCGAAGGAGCGACCGAGGCCGACACCGACGGCGGTGGGTTTGTCGAAGTGGAGCGGGTCAACGGCGGGAACCCAGGTGCCGGCCTGGGTGAGCATGAGCACGCGTGGGTGCGGGGCGTTGTCGGACGGTGAAAGGACGCCGCGTCCGGCCATGTTGGATTGGCCTACGAGGAGGAAGAGGTGGAAGTTTTCTTTCGCAGGCAACGCGGGAGCTTGGCCGTGGAGGAACGGGGTGACGAGGTTAAGGGTGACGAGCAGGAGCCGAAGGATGCGCATGGGGATTAACGTGGACCATTCGCTGACGGACCCGGAGGGGCGAGCGAGAAATCGAGCGTCTTGCGCGAGGAGCACGCTGCGCTACGGTGCGGCGATGTTTACGTCCTCTTTGATGCGGATTCGTCGAACTCTGCTCGTGACGCTTTGCTTGGTGGGAGGCGGACTGAGGGCGGCGTTTGAGCTCTCGGCCCAATTGCCTTCATCGTTGGCCGACGGGCCGGTGACGGTGAGTCGCGAGTCGCTGGAAGCGCGCGAGTCGCAGCCGGTGGCTTCGGTCCGGCTGGTGAAAGGGCGATTCAGTTTGCGCGTGGAGCAGGGCGCCGGGCTGTTCAATTTGAACGTGGGTGACGCGGAGGTTTCGTTCATCGCAGCCGACGGGCAGGCGCTGCGGTTGGTCCCAGGAGTGGAAGGCAACCCGCTGCAAATCGTGGGCGGGGTCGATCAGGATTCGTTTGTGGCGTATGAGGCTTTTCGGCGGGAATCGATCGCGCGTCTCGTGACCCCGATTCGCGAAACCATCGCTGCGCGGCAGGCGGCGAATGACCAGACGGCCGTCGTTGCGCTCACGGAAAAAGAGGTGGCGGCGTTGCGCGGCCACCGGCGGGAATTGAATGATTTTACCTTGACGAAGCTTCGCGGATCGGCCGCGCTCTATGCGGCATCGTTGCGGTGGGATGGCGATCATCGGTTGGAGGAACTGGCGGAGGTGGTGCGCGATTTTGCGGCGAAGTTTCCCGGGGCGGAAATCGCGCGGTTGATGGAGGAGCGCATCGCGCGGTTTCGCGCGCTCGCGGTCGGCGCGCTCGCGCCCGAGTTGGCAGGAGCGTCGCCGGAGGGGGGGACGGTTTCGCTCAAGGACCTGCGCGGTCGCTATGTGCTGGTCGATTTCTGGGCCTCGTGGTGCGGGCCGTGTCGCTTGGAGAACCGGGGTTATGCGGAGCTTTACCGGCGGTATCGTGCGGCGGGATTTGAAATTCTCGCGGTCTCGCTGGATCAAGATGCGCGCAGCTGGCAGGCGGCGATTGCGAAAGACGGCGCCACATGGCGGCACATTTCTGATCTCACGGGCTGGAGCTCGCCGTTGGCGGCGCGCTATAACGTGACTGCGCTACCGGCGAGTTTTTTGTTGGATCGCGCGGGACGCATCGTGGCGAAGGACGTGCGTGGCGCAGCACTCGCCGCGCAGATGGTGGAACGCTTGAGTGCCGATTCGGGCGCGAAGCAAGGTCCGGCGACCGAACGGAAGTAGTCGCGTGTGAGCGTGTCGTAGGACGGGAGTGACGCGGCCTCAGCGGCCGGATTCCCACTGGCGGTTCTGTTGGTTGGCCTCGGCCAAGCTGAGGGACGGGTGTATGCGTGGCTCGGGGAGTGGCCAAGGGCTCGAGACCGCCGCGGGGTCCCACGAAGGGTTTCGTTCCAAGCGACTGAGGGTGAGGGTGGCCGGTTTGGCCGAATCTCGCTCGGCGGATACGGCAAACACCGCGAGCCATTGGGCGGCGCGAACGTCGTCAGTCACCCACAAGTGTTGGGCATCCAACAGCGGTTTGGCTTGGTCGCGCGCGGCAAGATAGGTGATCGGAGAAACTCGCTCGGTCGAACCGGCGCGCTCCATCACAACATACGCGGTGCGGGCTCCGGTGCTGACGAACGTGCAGCCGCCGAAGAGCGATACGAGGAGTGGGGCGGCCAGAAACCACGGGGAGATGCGTTTCATGGGTGGGGGGATCGGCGAAAACGACGGCCGCGTCAAGCGTGCCGCCGCCATTGTGGCCCGAACTTGCGCGGCTCAGGGCCGCATGGCGGCGACAGCATCCTTCACCGTTTTCACGCCGAGCTTCGTCACGTTGATCGGGGCGTCGACGCCGTCGCGGGGGATCTCGTTGGCGAATTGGCCGGTGTCGCCGAGTTCCTTTTGGAGGCGGATGATTTCGGTTTTCAGTTTCGCGATCACGGGGGCTTGGGTGGGATCGGTGATGAGATTTTTTTGTTCGGTCGGGTCTTTGACGAGGTCGAAGAGTTCCCAGGCATCCTTCTTCCAATAGTGGATGAGTTTGTGCGTCGCGGTGCGGACGCCGTAGTGGGCGCGGGTGTTGTGGTGGCCGGGGTCGTGATAGTAGCGATAGTAGACGGAGTCGCGCCAACCGGCGGGTTTTTCGCCGCGCAAGATTGGGGCGAGGGAGCGGCCGTGCATATCGGCGGGGACGGGCAGGCCGGCGAGGTCAAGGAAGGTGGGGGCGAAGTCGGCGTTGAGGGCGAAGAGGTCGGTGACGTTGCCGGGTTTGATGCCGGGGCCGCGGGCGAGGAGCGGGATGTGCATACCGGGCTCGTACATGAAGCGTTTGTCGTAGAGGCCGAGGTCGCCCAGATACCAGCCGTTGTCTGAGCTGTAGATCACGATGGTGTTTTTCGCGAGGCCGGTGCGGTCGAGGTAGTCGAGGACTTCGCCGACGCTGTCGTCGACGCCCTGCACGCAGGCGAGGTAGTCCTGCATGTAACGTTGATATTTCCAGCGGACGAGGTCTTTGCCGGTGAGGAGTTTTTTGGTGCCGTCAGGCTGGGTGACTTCGAGCTCCATCGGTTTGGCCTGGAGCCATTGTTGGCGCGCGGGACCGGGGGCGAGGTCGGCGGGCGGGGTGAGCTTGAGATCAAGGCGGGTGAGATCGCGGGCGACGGTTTGAAGATTCTCGGGGAGAGCGGCGGGGCGCGTCGCATAGTCGTCCCAGAGGGTGGCGGGCTCGGGGATGACCTTGTCTTTGAAGAGGGCCTTGTTTTTCGCATCGGGCTCCCACGCGCGGTGCGGGGCTTTTTGATGGAGCATGAGGAAGAACGGCTGGTCCGTGGGACGCGTGGCGAGAAATTCGAGGCCGAGCTGCGTGGTGAGCGAAGTGACGTGGCCTTGGAGGGTGACGCGGCCGTGGGGCGTGATGAAATCGGGGTTGGTGTAAATGCCTTGGCCGGGAAGAATCATCCAGCGGTCGAAACCGGTGGGGTCGCTGCCGAGGTGCCATTTGCCGATCATACCGGTGTGGTAGCCGGCAGCTTGGAGCATTTTCGCGACGGTGGGCTGCGTGCCATCGAAGACGTTGAAGACGGGCGTGCCGTTGGCGTGGGAATATTTTCCGGTGAGCACGACGGCGCGGCTCGGGGTGCAGATCGAGTTCGTGACGAAGGCGTGATTGAAACGGATGCCGGCGGCGCCGAGACGGTCGAGATGGGGCGTCTGGTTTACTTTTGAACCATAGGCGCTGATGGCGTGTTGCGCGTGGTCGTCGGAAAAGATGAAGAGGATGTTGGGGCGCGGGGTCGGCGGAGTGGCGGCGAGGGTCACCGAGACCTGTGCGCAGAAAAATGCAGCGAGGAGGAATTTCATGGAAAAAGTTGGCGGGAGGACGGGATGGGGCGCGGGTGGTTGCGATCCGAATTAGCGGGGTTGGTCGGGCACGGCTTTCCCCGGAAAGGTGTTGAGGTAGGCGTCGACGCTGGCTTGTTCTTTTTCGCGGAGGCGGGTGCGGAGTTCGACGCGTTCGCCGACCTTGGTGATATTTTTCTCGATCATGGCGGAGGTTCGCGACGGATCGCGGAGGAAATCGCGGAGTTGGGAAAAGAGTTTGTCGTCACCGCTGGCGAGGTTGATGAGACCAGAGAGGTAGAGAGCCGGGGCCTTGGCTTTGATCGGGTCGAAGTTGGCGATGACCCAATGGACGGCGAGGTGGCGGAACTCGGGGTCGCCCGAGGAGATGCGGCCAACGACGGTGAGAAACTCGGTGGAGTTGAGTTTGCCGGAGAGCGAGTAGGTGAGGGCGCGACGGGCGAGCGGGACGTCATGAAAAGAACCGAGGGCGCCGATGAAATTGGAGCGGGCGTCGGGGGCGGCGGCTTGTTCGAGGGCGGATTGAATGGCGGCGAACAACGCGGCGTCGCCGTGGTGGGCGGCCACGCCAAGGGCGGCGGAGGCGAGGCTCTCGTCTACGGAGGAGGGTGACTTGAGGTAGGCGGCGGTGAGTTCGCGGGCGTAGGCGACCACGGCGGGGTCGGCGATGGTGCCGCCGAGCGCGCTGATCAAGGTCGTGCGGAGCGGTGCGACGTGAGCGGGCTCACCGGGTCGGGGCTGGAGGCCGATCCGCGTGAGGGCGGGTCGGAGCAGCGCGGCGCGCAGGAGATTGAAAGCGGGGAGGCGATCCTCACGCACAAAGGTGTCGCGCACGGAGGCGAGGGCGCCGGCAATTTTCTGGGTGATTTCCGGCTCTTCGTCGGTGGCGAAGGCGGTGAGAAACGCGAGGTAGTCGCCGCCGGCGAGTTGGCCGGCGTTGAGGAGAGCCGAGGCGTTTTCGAGGAGGCCGAAGCGTTCGAGCGTGGAGAGCTGAGCGGTGTGGCGCGCGAGACGGGCGTTGAGTTCGGGCGGGAGACTCCAGCGGTAATAGCCGGTTTCCTCGGCGTTGGGGTAAATCCAATCGGCGCCGGCGAGTCCGGGCACGTCGAGCAGTTGCGTTTCGTCTTTCAGGAGCACGCGCTCGTGGTGCAACTGGCCCTTGGCGGACCACGTGAGTGTGACCGGAACTTGCCAATGGCCGGGGGTGGGGCCTGCGCCGAGATTGGTAAAGCGACGCTGAGTGAGCTGAAGTTTGCCGTCGGGTTGGAGCGAAAATGTGATGAAGGGAATACCGGGTTTTTCGATGAAGGCGGCGAGCAGCGAGGAAATGTTTTCCGTAGAGTTGGCGTCGAACGCCGCCCAGAGATCGGCCGCAGTGGTATTGCCCCAGCGATGTTTCAGAAAGTAGGCGCGCATCGCGGCGCGGAAATTTTCGGGTCCGATCCAGTTTTCGACCATGCGGAGGATGGCCTTGCCCTTGCTGTAAGTGAGCTCGTCGAGGACGAGGGAGGGATCATCGCGGGCGGTGAGCGGACGACGGATGGGCGTGACGGACGGCAGGGCGTCGGTGCGCATCGCGCCTTGGATGGCGGAGATTTGTTGGATGAAGATCCGATACTCGGGATGGGCTTGGTCGACGATCTTGGCGCACATCCAGTCGGCGAAAGACTCGTTCAGCCAGAGGTCATCCCACCACGTCATGGTGACGAGATCGCCGAACCACATGTGGGCCATTTCGTGGGCGGCGACGTTAGCGAGGGAGCGGCGGGCTTGGAAGGAAGGCTTCGCGGGGTCCATCAACAGGAGGTCGTCGCGGTAGGTGATGAGTCCGGCGTTTTCCATCGCGCCGAAGACATATTCGGGGACCGCGATCTGATCCAATTTTTCGTAAGGGTAGGGCACGCCGAAATAGGCTTCGAGGTGAGCGAGGAGCGCAGGAGAAATCCGCGCGGCTTCGGCGGCGAGAGCGGATTGACCGCGCGGTGTGATGATGCGGCCGGGGACGGACAGACCGGGGACAGGAACAAACTCAAGGGGGCCGACGGCGAGCGCGACGAGATACGAGGGCATCGGCGGTGTGCGGCCGAAGGAGAGTGTCTTCGTACCGCGAACGGGATCGGTAGATTCTTGGGCGATGGAGGCGTTGGCGACGGCGGCGAGGGTGGCGGGAACGGTGACGGTGAGTTGCCACGGGATTTTGAACGCGGGGTCATCCCAGCAAGGGAAGGCTTGGCGCGCGTGGCGGTCTTCGAACTGGGTGAACAAGTAGGCGTCGCCGCGGCTGACGGTTTTGTAGAGACCGACGCCGGCGCGGTTAAACGTGTTGGTGAAGGCAATGGTCAACGCGTAGGTGCCCTTGGGAATGGGCGACGGGGCGATGAGCGTGACGAGGCCAAGATCGGCTGCGGTGATTTTTGCGGCCAGACTCAACGAACGGCCGGCGAGATCGGTGAGCGCTGCGGTGGAAAAAATCGGACCGAGCGCGTGCAGGCGAAAGGACGCAGTCGGCGCGTGAACGACGAGGTCGATGCGCACGCTCCCGGAGAAATTGTCCTGGGCGGGATCGAGGGTGAGGGTGACGGCTTGGGCGACGGGCTCGACCTCACGCGTGAGGCGGAGGGGATCGAAGGCGGGGGCGTCGGCGGCGCGAAGGAGGGGGGCGGCGAGGAGTAAAAGGGCGAGGGAGAAAAATCCGATGATGCGAGTGGGCATGATGGGTGGGGAGAGACTAGCGGGTGGGTCGGAAAATCTGCGGAGAGGGGGCGTAGCGGACGACGTGAGTGATTTCGCCGTCGGCGTTGCGGGCGAAGGAGAATCTTTCGGCACTATCGAGGACGAAGAACTCCTGCTCCGTCGACGGGAAAATTTCCCGACGAGGCTGGCCGGTGGCGCGGAGGAAATAGCGGTCGCCGTTACGAGTGAAAGCGAGGGTGGTTTCTTCGCGGCTGTAGCGGCCGACGAAGTGGTCGTAGGTGCTCGGGGGGAGGCGGACGACAGGTTTCTCGATGATTTGATAGTCGGGCCACTCGTATTCTCGCGCGAGCGAGCGGAGGATTTCAGGGATGAGGGCGCTGCCTTGATCGGAGTTGGTCATCACGATCGCGCCGCGGCCGAGACGCGGGTAGAAGACGAGGGAGCAGCGGAAGCCTGCGGTGGAACCGGAATGGGCGAGTTGGAGGGTTTCGCCTGAACCGAGGACGCCGATGCCTAGACCGTAATCGCTGCCGGCGAGGGGCGGAGTGATCATCGCGGCGGCGGTGGCGGGTTGCAGGATACGGTCGGGCGTGTCGGCCGAATCGAGCGAGTGGCGGAGGGCGAGGACGAAGCGGGCGAGGTCACCGGGGGTGGTCCAGAGGCCGGCGGCGGCGAGTTCGGGGTAGATGCGGGCGTCGCCGGGGATCGGCTGGGTAAACGTGCTCGCGGTCATACCAGCGGGGATGAACAGGCGGCGGCGGAGAATGGCCGGGAATGTTTCGCCCGTGGCGTCGAGCAGGAGTTGCTGTACGACGGCGAATCCGCCGCTGGAGTATTGCCATTTCGCGCCGGGAGCGTGCGTGACGCGGACCGGGGAGGAATGGGCGGGGGGGTGGCCGTCGAGAATTTGCAGGAGGGTGGGCGGCGGGGCATCGGGCGCGTAGCCGGAAAAAGAGGGAACGGATAGACCGGCCGTGTGGCTCAGGAGTTGGCGGAGCGTGACCGCAGCGGCGGAAGCGCCGGTCGGACCGAGGATTTTCCACGATGAGAGTTGCGTGTTCGCGGGGGTGTCGAGGGCGAGTTGACCGGCGTCGACGAGGGCGAGGGCGGCGGCGGCGGCGGCGGGTTTACTGAGCGCGCCGGCTTGGAACAGGGTGTCGGTCGTGACGGGGGCGTGCCCGCCGCCGCGCGAAAAACCGTAGCTGCGGCTCCACGCAATTTCTCCGTCGGCAATCACGGCCAGACTCACGCCGGGGACTGCGTGAAAGGTCATGCGTGACTCGATGGACCATGGTTCGGACGTGGTGCTGGCGATGCGGGCGGGTGGGAGCAGGGAGTTTTCCACGCGCGCAATGCGAGCGGACAGGGCGGCAGGAGGGAGCGTTTCGCCCAGGGCAGGGAGCGCGAGCAGCGCAACGGCGGCGACCAGCCGCAGGCGGTTATTTTTCATCGAGGCGGATGTCCTGATAGTAGCGCGTCCAGAGAGCATCTTCCTGCCAACCTTGGACGCGGGGGGACATGAGCCACGTACGGGTGTTGAGGTAGAGTGGCGCGACGACGGCCTCGCGGAGGAGATGGTCGTCGGCTTGCGCTTGGAGCGTGGCGCGGGCCCCGGGATCGTGGGTCGCGGTGAGGCGGGTGAGGCGTGCGTCATATTCGGCGTCGGACCAGTGTGGATAGTTGCCGGGAGCTCCGGTCGTGAATTCGGCGAGGACCGCCGTGGCGTCCGCGACATCAATAAGCGTGGTGACGAACGCGATGTCGTAGGTGCCGGCAGCGAGGGACGAGAGGTGCACCTTGGCTTCACGGATGCCGATGGTAACGTCGATGCCGAGATGTTCCCGCCACATCGACTGCAAAGCCTCGAGGACGGCGACTTGAGACGGGGACCACGCGGTGACCGCGAAGCGCGGGAAATTTTTTCCGCCCGGGAAACCAGCCTCTGCGAGGAAGCGCGCGGCGAGCGGTGGATCGAGGCGCGGCGCCCAGATCGAAGGCTCGAGCGGGATGGGGCGATCAATGGGCACGGGCGAAAATTTTTCCGAAGGGGTTTGGCCGCCGCGAGTGATGCGTTCGACGATCTTTTTCCGATCGATGGCGAGAGCAAGGGCGCGCCGGACCCGAGCGTCGTTGAGGGGAGGTTGTAGGGTGTTGAACGAGAGGTAGCGGGTTTCGGCGAGCGACGCGCGGTGGAATTCGGCGGGGCGGTCGCGCGCGTAAGGTTCGATCTTGGTGAACGGGACGGACAGGGTGACGTCGACCTGGCCGGCGCGGTAGGCGCGTTCCTCGGTGTCGCCGCTGTCGAGGCGGATGAAATGGATTTCGGCGAGGCGCACAGTCGAGGCGGTGCGGTAGCGGGGGTTTTTTTTGACAATAATGCGCTGTTGTTGGCGCCACTCGGTGAGCGTGAAGGGGCCGTTGCCGACGAAGTGGCCCGGCTGTGTCCAGGTGCGACCGTGTTGAGCGATGGCGCGGGGATTGGTCGGGAGCCACGGGCCGCTGGCGACGTAGTAGGGGAAGCGAGGCGAGGGCTGCTCGAGGGTGATGACGAGCGTGTGAGGCGAAGGAGCGGCGAAGCCGACAGAAGAGAAATCAGTGACGGCGCCGGAGAGGAAGGCGCGGGCGTTTTTGACCGCGGAGAAGAGATGGGCTTTCGGCGCGGCGGTGGCGGGAGTGAGGATTCGCCGATATGAGGCGATGAAATCGGCGGCAATGACGGGAGATCCGTCCGACCACGTGGCGTCCGAGCGGAGGTGAAATGTGTAGGTGAGGCCGTCGGGAGAGACGGTGAAGCGTTCGGCGGCGGCGGGGCGGGGCGGGCCGCCGGCGGGATCGGGGATGAGCAAGCCTTCGCTCAAGGCGCGCAGGATGAAGAATTCATCCGGGAGCGTGGCCGTGGCGGGGTCGAGGTCGGAGGGTTCGTTGCGCTGGGAAATGCGGAGAATTTGAGCGGGGCTGGATGGGGTGGCCGCGGGCTTTTCGGATTTGGTGCAGGCGGATAGGAGTGCGGCAAAGAGGACAACAAGAGAGGGGAGAACTAATCCGGTGCGAAGCCACTCGCGGGTGCTCGCGGCTACGGGGAAACGCAGGATGGACATGAAAAACGAAAATCAGCCGGACTGCCAAGTGCTCGGCTTACGGCTCGAGCGACACGTAGCGGTAGTCGGAGTGGTCCATCGGGGTGGGCTGCCAGCCTTTCACGGCGGGGTGGAGGAGATAGACGTGGGTGTTGTAATAGACGGGAACGACGGCGGCGGTATCGAGGAGGAGAGACTCGGCTTGCTGGAGAACGTTCGCGCGTTCGCTTCGGTCGACGATCGGATTGGCGCGGTTCAAAAGAGCGTCGTAGGCGGGGTCAGTCCAGCCCGTGTGGTTGTTGCCAGAATCGCTGCGCCACATGTCGAGGTAGGTGGTGGCGTCAAGATAGTCGGCGGTCCAGCTGCCGAGGAGAACTTGATAGTCGCCGGTGCGGCGGTTGGCGAAGACGGTTTTTTTTTCCTGGTTAACGAGGCTGACTTTTACACCGAGGTCGCGGCTCCACATTTGCTGGATGGCTTCGCTAACGATGCGGAGAATTTCGGAATTATAGTAGAGAATCTCGATCGGTGGGAGGCCGGCGCCACCGGCGTGGCCGGCTTCGACGAGGAGCTGGCGTGCGGCGGCGAGATCGTAGGCGCGGCGCTCGGGAGGGGTGTAGCCGACGAGGAGCGGCGAGATGAACGTGGGCGCGGGCTGCCGGCCGCCGGGGAGGATTTTTGCGGCAATGGTGTCGCGGTCGATGGCGAGCGAAAGGGCGCGGCGGATGCGAGGGTCTTGGAGGGGGGCTTTGCGGACGTTGAGCCGGAAGAAGAAGGTTTCGAGGTAGGGGTCGATCCGGAGAAAGGGGGATTTTTCGCGCTGGAGCGGGATGACCTTGGCGAGTGGGAGCGCCCACGTCAGATGGAGCTGGCCGGCGCGGAAAGCGCGGTCTTCGGCGTCGATGTTGTCGATCGGGTAGAAGTGGATCGCGTTAAGACGGACTTTGGCGCGATCGTAGTAGGTGGGAGATTTTTCGACGACGACGCGTTGGTTGAGCGACCATTCTTTCAGGACGAAGGGGCCGCTGGAAACGAGGAGGCCCGGGCGGGTCCACTTTGTGCCGCGATTGTAGAGGTCGCCAACGGCCGCGATCGAACGTGGGTGAATCGGGCGCCAGGGCGAGTTGAGGAGAATCTGGAGGAAATAGGGAGCGGGGTGGGTGAGTGTGGCGACGAGGGTATGGGCGTCGCGGGCCGTCGCGCCGACGGTGGAGAAATCGGTGGTTCGGCCCTTGTTGAAGGCCTCGGCACCGCGCAGGAGATAGAGAAAGTAGGCGTAATCAGCGGCGAGTGTCGGGGTGAGGATTCGGCGCCACGAGTCGACGCAATCTTGGGCCGTGAGCGGGTCGCCGTTAGACCACTTCGCGTCGGCGCGGAGATGGAAGGTGTAAGTGAGGCCATCGGGAGAGATTTCCCAGCGCTCGGCGATCGCAGGCACGGGGGCGAGGGTGCCGGGCTCGAAGCTAACGAGGGGGTCGAAGAGGGATTGGATGATCTTGGAATCGTTGGTGCCCGTGACAGTTTGGGGGTCGAGATCGGCGGGTTCGGCGCCGATGCTGAAATGAAGCACGCCATCGCGGTTCGCGCGGTCGACGGTGGTTTCACGTTTACCGCAGGAGGCGAGCAATGGCAGTAGGAGAATGGCGATAAGCTTGGCAAAGCGTGTCACGGAAATAGAAATCATGAGCGTGAAAGGAGGGCGACGGCGTGGGCGGCGATGGCGAGGCCGCGACCGATGTCGTCGACGCCTTCGTTGGTCGTCGCCTTGAGGCCGATCTCGTCGGGGAGGAGGCCGGTGGATTTCGCGAGGGCGGCCTTCATCGCGGCGAGCTGCGGGTAGATTTTCGGTCTCTCGGCGATGACGGAGGCGTCGATGTTGGCGATGTTGAAACCGCGCGCGGTGATTTCAGCGACGACGCGCTGGAGTAAGATTTGTGAGTCGATGTTTTTGTAAGTGGCGTCGGTGTTCGGGAAAAAATGACCGATGTCGGGGAGGCCGGCGGCGCCGAGGAGGGCGTCGCAAATGGCGTGGGTCAGGCAGTCGGCGTCACTGTGACCTTCGAGCCCGTAGTCAGTGGCGAAGCGCACGCCGCCGAGAATCATGGGGCGGCCGGGGACGAGGCGGTGGATGTCGTAGCCGTGACCGATGCGGTATTTTAACATGACGGAAGGACGTCCGCGCAGTTTACTGAGTGCGCGAGAATCAGACAGGGAAAGGGCGAGGAACGAGGGAGGAACCGCGGCGCCTTACTCGATTGCGGCAGGTGGTGCGGGCTGGCGCGCGAGGAGAAATTCCACGTAAGCAAGGTCGGCGGGCGTCGTGAGCTTCGGATTGGGGAAGGTGTTTTCGAGCAGGGCGACGGGGTGCGCGAGTTGTTCAACCGCTTGGGCGTCGTCGGTGACGTGGAGTCCGCGGGATTGCACTTTGGCGTAGGCGCGCGTGATGAGATCGCGGGCGAAGACTTGCGGGGTCTCCATGGCCCAGAGGCGGGAGCGATCGAGGGTGCGGAGCAGGGCGTCGTCGCGGTGTTCCTTGATGGTATCGGTGACCCGATGGGCGAGGACGACCGCGTGTTCGCGGCGGACGATTTTGTGGAGGCCGACCAGTTGTTCCGGGCGGACGAGGGGGCGGGCGCAGTCGTGAATAAAAACGTGGGCGATATCAGAGGGGAGTGCGCCGAGGGCGTTGATCACAGAGTCCTGCCGTTCGCGGCCGCCGCGCACGAGCACGGAAGGCGTCGGCGCATAGGCGGAGAGTTCCATCATCTGGCGTTGGTCGCGGTAGACGATGACATAGAGATCGGCAACGGCGCTCTGCATGAAGGCGGCAGCGGAGTGGGAAAACACGGGCCGGCCGGCGAGTGGCGCGAGGATCTTGTCGGCGACGGCGCCGGTCATGCGTGAGCTGCTGCCAGCGGCGAGGAAGATTGCGGCGGTGCGGGACATGGGGCGGATGGGTGGTGGGGGGTGGGGAGGGAGCGAGTGGGCGCCGCGACGTTAGGCGGTGGCAAGCTCAGCGAGGATGGCGTGGGCGGCGGCGGTCGGGTCTTTGGCTTTGAGGATGGGACGACCGACGACGATGTAGCTGGATCCGGCGCGGGCGGCGTCGGAGGGAGTCATGATGCGCTTTTGGTCGTCACCGCCGGATTCACCAGCAGGACGGATGCCGGGTGTGACCAGTTTGATATCGGTGGGGAGTTGGGCGCGTAGCAGGGTCACTTCAAGAGGCGAGCAGACTAGCCCGCGGAGGCCGGCGGAGGCCGCAAGTGAGCCGAGGCGGGCGACCTGATCGGCGGGAGAAACGGCGACACCCAGCTCGGCGAGGCCAGGCGCGTCCATCGAGGTGAGCACAGTGACGCCGAGGAGCAGGAGGTCGGGTTTGGTCTGCAATTGGGCGGCGCGGGCGGCAGCCATCATTTCGCGGCCACCGGCGGTATGCAGCGTAAGCATACCTATGGGGAGGGGAGCGAGGGATTCGACGGCTTTGGCAACGGTGTTTGGGATGTCGTGGAGCTTGAGGTCGAGGAAGATGTTGAACCCCTCGTCGGCGACGGCACGCACGTAGTCGGGACCGTAGGCGGTGAACATTTGCAGGCCGATTTTTACCCAGCGGACCGAGCCGCGGAGTTGGCGGAGCAAGGGTGCGGCGGTTTCGCGGGTGGGAACGTCGAGGGCGAGGATCAGATCGCAGGGCATGTGAGTTTCGGGATAAGTAATGGGGAGGATCGTTCAGTAATCAAAAACCAAAATCGGACTGGAGAGCGGGCGGAATATCAGCGAGCATGCAGGGCCGAATCCATGGTGAATCCGTTTTCGATTTTTGCGCCGGCCAAACTCAACCTGTTTCTTGCCATCACCGGTCGGCGGGCGGACGGCTTTCACGACTTGGTGTCCGTGGTGGCGACGGTCGGCTGGGGCGACACCTTGCGGGTGGCGGCGGGTGTTCCGGGGGAATTTCACCTGGCCTGCGATGATCCGTCGGTGCCGGTCGATGAGCGCAACCTCGTGCTGAAGGCGGCGAGGGCGTTTGTGGGTGCGACGGGCTGGCAGGGAGGGGCGACGTTTTCATTGGAGAAACGCATTCCGATGGGGGCGGGGCTCGGAGGCGGGAGCAGCGACGCGGTGGCGGCGTTGCGGGCTTTGAATGAAATTTCGGGCGAGCGGTTGCCGGCGGGGAAATTGGCGGAAATTGCGGCGACCTTGGGCTCCGATTGTCCGTTATTTCTGAGTGACGGTCCGGTGACGATGCGGGGACGCGGCGAGCGGGTCGAGGTACTCGCGGCACCGGCGGCGGTGCGGCTGCGAGGGCGCCGGGTGTTGATCTTTAAGCCGGGCTTCGGGATCGCGACGCCCTGGGCCTACCGACAGATGGTCGCGATGCCGGGCAGCTACTTGGCGGTCGACGCAGCGGAGGAGCGTCTGCGCGCGTGGATCGAAGCTGCCGATGCTCCGGCGGAGGAGCTGTTGTTCAATAATATGGAAGGAGTGGCGTTCGCGAAGTTTGTCGCGCTGCCGACGTTGTTCGAACAATTGCGTGACCGCTTCGCCGTCGCGCCGCGCATGAGCGGGAGCGGCAGCGCGTGCTTTGTTTTTTTGCCCAGCGAGGCGCCAATGGCAGCGATGCAACAGCTGATTAGATCGGCTTGGGGTGACGGCACGTTTATGATTGATACGCGGATGACGTAAATCCGCGTTGACCCGCTGCGCGCACAGCGCGTTATCCTCCTTTGCCCGATCGCTCCACTACTGCGGACGGTGCGCACCCTTTGATGGCCCAGCCCGCAAAAGCCGAAGTGACCGTGCAAGGCATCGCAGCCTCGCAGGGCATCGCGTATGGCCAGATTTTCGTCTACCTGCAAAGCGATGTTGAGGTTCCGAACTATCAGGTCGAGGCCGAGAAGCGGATTGAGGAAGTCACCCGGTTCGACCGGGCCCTGCTCGTCACCCGCCAGCAGATTTCGAAGATCAAGAACGAGGTGGAGAAAAATATTGGTCCGGAGGAGGCGTTGATTTTTGACGCGCATCTGATGGTGCTCGAGGATCAAGCGTTGATTGGGGAAACAATCCGCGAGTTCGAGTCGACCGGCCGGAATATCGAAACGTGCTTCAACCAAGTTTCGTCGCGCTATATTAAAGCCTTCGCCGAAATCGACGACGAGTATTTGCGGGAGCGGGCCGGAGATATCCGTGATGTGGCGCAGAGGGTTTTGCAGAATTTGCTCGGGCAAGCGGAGAATTCGTTGAGCCGCTTGGCTGACAAACGCATCGTGGTCGCGAACGATATTTCACCGTCTGACTCAGTGAGCGTTGACCGGAGCGCGGCGCTGGCCCTCGTGACCGATACCGGCAGTAAGACGAGCCATGCGGTAATCGTGGCGCGCTCGTTAAAGGTTCCGGCGGTGGTCGGAGTGCGCAACCTGACGAAGCGGGCCCGCAACGGCGATTGGGCGATTGTCGATGGTTATGATGGCGTGGTCATTCTCAATCCGTCGGAGAGCACGCTATTCCGCTACGGAAAGATCCAAGAGCGAAAGAAGTCGTTTGAAGCTCGGTTGTTGGAAGCGAATCGGCAGGAGGCAGTCACGCTCGACGGCGTGGCGGTTTCACTGATGGCGAACATTGAGAAAGTCGAAGAAGTGGCGCAGGTGAAGTCGTATTCGGCCGCCGGAGTGGGGCTCTATCGCACCGAATATCTTTTTCTCAATTCGTCGCGGATTCCCTCGGAGCATGAGCAATTTGTGGCCTACAAAGAGGTGGCTGAAGCCCTCTCGCCCCAACCGGTGATCATTCGCACCCTGGATCTAGGCGGGGATAAGCCGATGGAGGGAAATCCTGATTTATTCCCCAAGGAAAACAATCCGTTCATGGGATTCCGGGCGATTCGATTTTGTTTGGAGCACCAGGATATTTTCAAGGATCAGTTGCGGGCGATTCTCCGGGCCAGCGCGTTCGGCAAGGTGCAGATCATGTATCCGATGATTAGCGGCAACGACGAACTTTGCCGGGCCAATGCGGTGCTGGCGGAGTGCAAGGCGGAGCTAAAGACCAAGGGTGTGGCCTTTGACGAAACATTGCCGGTCGGTGCGATGATCGAGATTCCGAGTGCGGCTGCGACCGCAGATATTTTGGCGAAAAACTGTTCGTTCTTCAGTGTCGGGACCAACGATCTCATTCAGTATCTCTTGGCGATTGACCGGGTAAACGAACGAATCGCTCATCTTTATGAGCCGACGCATCCGGCAGTGGTGCGCACACTCAAACATATCGTGGATGAAGCGCATAAGTACGGATTACCTGTGAGTGTGTGCGGCGAAATGGCGGGCGATCCGGTGTTCGCGCCGCTGCTGCTGGGGCTCGGGGTCGACGGGCTGAGCATGTCGCCGTCGTGGCTTCCCTCGGTGAAGTATTTGGTGCGGGCCATGACGATGGCAGATGCACGTGCGCTCGCGGCGGAGGCGTTGGCGTTGGAATCGCCGAAGGAGATTTATGCGCGCTGCGATGCATTTTACCGGTCACGCGTGAAGGTCGATTGAACTGCGCCTGCGTTGCGTAACATTACGTTTACGTCTCTCGGGTTGCGAATTGGACGCGACTGCTTAGATAAGACACACGATTCGAAAATGAGCATGATTCGACGCAGTTTTTCGTTACGTGGACTGGCGCTGGTGGCGGCAGTGGCGATGGCTTGGGTGACGTCGGGTTGCGGCAATATTTTCACGCCGAAACACAAGGTCACCGTCGATGCGATCTGTGCGGCGGGAGTGCCCAAGCCGGCCGGACAATCATTCCGACTCGTGGCGAAGCGCTCGAATTTGGGTCTGGGGCAGGTGAATATCGGGGTGCTCTCGGCCTGCGTGTCGGCCGCGCTCGCGCACGTGGGGATGTATGAGGCACCGGTGACGGTCGCGCCGGATCTCGTGATCGAGGTGAGTTGCGGGCAGGAGAGCGGAACCCGCGCTGATCCGGGCTCGCGGGAAACCTATTTGGACCTTTCGGCGCGCCCGAACACGGGGAAGGCGATGGAGCGTTCGGCTGATCCGGAGATTTGGAACGTGCGCGTATCAATCCAAGGCTTGAGCGGACGCATCGAGACGTCGATGCCACTGCTGGCGGCCGTGGCGGCGAGTTATACGGCGGCTGATACGCGATTTCAGACCCAAATCGAGGTTCCGCAGAACAACGCGTCAATCACAGCGGTGCGGGAAGCCGCTTTGAAAACCCTCGAGGCAAAAGCGGCGAGTCCGGCAGCTGAGGCGCCACCCCCGACGAAGTAGTCTGTGGTCAGCGCAATGGCGTCAGCGGCGGTTCGTTGAGACTTTCGCGGAGGAGGCGGAGGGCGGTGCGATATTCTTCGGAGGTGGTGTTGTTGCTCAGGAGAGTGAAAACCGCGACGCAGCCTTTCCACGTTTTCACGCCGGTGGTCGAGTTTAGGAATTCACCGGACGGAAAATTGGTTTTTCCGACGAGGTTGGCGTCGGTGAATACGCAGTAGGTGCCACCGCCGGAGCGAGGCTCGAGTTCCTCAAACTGCATGGCCTTTTCGACGGAACCTTCGACGTAGGGTTGAAACGACTCTACCATGAATTCTTTCCGACCGCGGGAGGTAGCGAACGCGCTATTTTCGTCCGGAAGAAAGGAGATTTGCAGGATAATCGTTTCCTTGGAATCGGTGAGCTTGGTGGTGATCAGGCCACGTTCGTTTTTTCCGCTGGAATAGATGAAGCCGGCGGGAACGGTGAGGATCACGCGGCGCTGGCCGAAAAGGAGCAACGTTTCCTCGCGGGTAGTCTCTTTCGGCGCAGCAAGGGCGTGATCGGTTGGGAAAACCGTCACGAGCGCGAGCACGACAGCGGCCCCGATTGTTCTCACGGATGTTCGGGCAGGAGGGCCTGCGCCCGTGCTAGGTTGGCTGCCGGCACGAAGATGAGAATTTTTGCGCCCTCGGGGTTTACGCCGAACTGAAGGCCGGAGAAATCGTTCGAGCCGGTGAGCGCGGTCTCGTCGGTTTCGATTTCGTAAGGGATGTTGTGCTGCTCAAGGAGTTCGACGAGACGGGTGGCCTCGGCGGGATCGAAAGCGCCGAGTTGGTGAAGGAGGGGTTCGTCGTCGGGCATAGTAGGGGCGATCAGAGAACCTCGTGCAGCGATAATAGGCGACCCGATTCGGGGATTGTTCTGCAGCAGTGCCGGGTGGTGTTGGGCGGGCCGCTGGACGGATTAATTCCGGGTCTCGCGCAGGCGGGCGGAGGCGAGTTTGAACCAGCGTTTTTCGGAGCGGCGCCAGCCGCGGCCGGCGGCTCGAAAGTGTTGGCGAATTTCCTGCCAGAGTGCGCGGGCGGCGGGGGTGGAACCGGATTGATGCAGCGAGAGGGCGAGAAAATAGCGGGGCTCCTCGCCGAGATAGGTTGAGACGATTTCGCGCAGGGTGGCTTGCGCTTCGACGTGGCGGCCCAGCATCACCAGGGCGCGGCCGCGCAGACGGGCGACGGTGAGGGCGAGCATGCGGTCGGCTTTGATTTTGATTTGGTCGAGCGCGGCGAGAGCTTCGGGAAATCTTCCCGCTTCGAGGCGGAAATGAGCCACGGCCGCGAGCGTGTGCGGATCATCGCGAAACACGCCGTGTAACGAGTCTTCGGCGACGGCGAGGGCTTCGGTCAATTTTTCGGCGGCGAGCAGTTCGGCGGCGAGCGCCAGGCGGAGCTTGACCGTATCGCGGTCGTCGAGCGCTCGCCGGAGATCGCGGATCCGCCACGCGCGGGGTTTCCACGATGGCCTTACTCCGCTCCCGGAAGAGCGCAGCTCTGGCAACAGTTCGATCAGAACGTAGGCAATGCCGCCGATGGCGGGGGCCATGAAAAGAATCCAAATCCACCAATAGGGCCGGCCCGTTTTTAACACATGAACGATGAGCGCGAGTTGGGCCAGCCAGACGAGCTTCGTGGCTACGCCGAACATTGTCCAATCTCCGAGCATAGAACCGAGCGAGTGCATTGCGGCGGGTGCGAAACGCCGGCGCTAGCGGGCGGGTTTGACGCCGCTCGCGAGCAGCGTTTCGAAATTTGGCACGTGTCCTTCGCGGGCAACCGCGGTGACTTCAACCTTGGTGAAGCCCGATTTTTTCAAGAAGGTGTGTAGGGCGCTCTCTTTGAAACCGAGCCAGACGTCGGCGTAGAGTTCGCGCGCTCGTTCGAAAGTGTGTTCGTTCAGGTCGAGCACGAGAAGTTGGCCGCCCGGACGGAGGATGCGGAATGCCTCGTTGACTGCCGTCTGGGGGTGTTGGGCGTGGTGGAGGGCCTGCGAAAGAATGGCAAGGTCGACGGACTTGTCCGCGAGTGGGACGCTCTCGATGTCGCCGAGCTGATAGGTTAGATTGTGCAGGCCGTTTTTCTTCGCGAGCTCAGTGCCGACCTCGACCATACGAGGCGAATTGTCGATGCACGAGACCGTGCGAGCGCGATGGGCAAGGAGTTGGGAGACGAGGCCCTCACCGGCCCCGAGGTCGGCGATGTCGATGGCCGGCGTAAGGCGGAGAGCGAGGTGGCCGATGGCTTCCCAGGAGCGGCCCGGGCAGTGGTTTTTACCGAGGCGACCGGCGATCAAATTGAAATATTGCTCCTGCGTGCGGCGGCGTTTTTGGAGAATACGGTCGAGGTTGTCGCGGTCTTCGGCGACAATTGGGAATTCGCCCACGGAATCTACGGCGGCGCGCAGCAGTGAAAGCGTTTTGGCCAGCAAATTGGCGCGCAGCGAATAGAATGCTTTTTTCCCTTCGCGTCGGTCCGTCACGAGGTTGGCTTGACGAAGGAGGGCGAGTTGGGACGAGATGCGGGACTGGCCCATGCCGAGAATTTCCTGCAGCTCGGCGACCGATAGTTCCTCACGGGAGACCAATGCAAGGAGGCGGACGCGGGTGGGGTCGGAGAGAGTTTTAAGAATGTCCCAAGAGTCGTTCACGTGGGAGGAGACTGAATGGTTTGGATTCGCGCGCAAGCAGGGTCCTCACGCCGAGAGTAAGTGGCAGAGTTGCCAGACGCCAAAGACGGCGATCGTAAATCCCGAAAAAAGATTGATCGCACGCAGTCCGCCGGATTGAAGGCGGGCACCCACGGCGGCGGCGGCGAAGCTGAGTAAAACCCACCACGTGGCTGAGCCAAGGAATACGCCAAGGACGAGAAGGATGGCAGAATAGGCGGACGGGGTGTCGCCGCTGAAGCCCAAGCCGGCAAAAATTCCGAGGAACGAGAGGACGGTCAGGGGGTTTGAAACCGTGAGTAATAACGTGGAAAGATAGGCGGAAAGGAGGCTATGCGACGGGGCGGCCCGCGCTTCAGTTGTGGTGGCGGGCGCACGAAGCGTGGCGAAGCCGAGATAGAGCAGAAAGGCACCGCCGCCGAGCTGGAGGAGGCGCTGATACTCCAAAAGCAGACTCGTGAGGGCCGTGAGCCCCAGCGCGGCGATGATGCCGTAAAGGGCATCGGCCGTTGCGGCGCCAAGGCCGGTAACAAGGCCGACGAGGCGGCCGGCCGTCAGGGACCGTCGCACGCACAGGAGCGCGATCGGGCCCACGGGTGCGGCAATCGAAAATCCGATGATCAGACCTTGGGTGAGGGGTGGCACGGAATAGAGCGATTTACCGAGCTGGGAAGGGTGGGTGAAGGGCAATGAAAAACCCGCCTCGGTTAGGAAGGCGGGTTGAGGCTGGGCGGTGAACGCGATCGGTCACGCTCCCAGCGAAATCAATTGGCTGCCGCGTAACGCTTGATGCTCACGATGGTGTAGTCTTCGTCGGCTGCGCCGGTCTTCACCTTGACGGTTTCGCCGACTTTCTTGCCGACGAGGGCACTGCCGAGGGCGGTCTTGTAGGAGATGATGTTCTTGTCGGGGTCGCCGTCCCACGCACCGAGGATGGTGTAGACGGTGGTTTTGCCGCTGGCCTTCACTTGGACGATGGTGCCGGCGCCGACGTGGTCGCCCGCAGCTTCCTTGAAATCGGTGACGCGAGCGCGGCCGAGTTCTTTCTCCAGATTGGTCTTCTGCGCCATGAGGACCTGTTGGTCCTGCTTGGCCATCTTGTATTCGGAGTTTTCCTTGAGGTCGCCGTGTTCACGGGCGGTGGCAATGGCCTTGGAGTTTTCCGGAATCTTCTTGGAGACGATCGTCTCGTATTCCTCACGCTTGCGCTCGAAGGAAGGCTTGGAGACGAGGAGCTGCTCTTCCTTGCTCTCGGCGTCGGCGGCGACCAAAGACTGGATCTTCGGGAAAATCTTAATGAAGCGCGCGAGGAGTGATTTCTTGGTCAGTTCCTCGAAGCCCTGATTGAGCATGAGGGTATTCGCGAGATCGCGGGCGGTCTCCGGATCGGCGGTGGAAAGGAGATCGGAAATGAGATCGGTGTCCTCGGAGAGGATATCGCCGAGCGGAATGCGCCGGGCGCTGGCGGCCTGGAGGGCTTCGTAGTCGATCGCGAAGAAAACCGAGCTCAGGAGGCGGGGCCCGATGAGCGGGTTGAGGAGTTTCGCGAATTTCTTCGAGTGACGATTTTTGACGATCCAAAGGAGGACCGGAGCGCGGAGATTCTGTTCGGTTTGCCAGCGCGTAAGCGTGGCGGCCAATTCTTCGGAGTGGTCGTGTTCGACGAGGAAATTGATGCACTCGGTGGTGAATTTGCCCTGCGAGGTCTTCAGTAAGTTGAAGAGGATGTCGCGGCTTTCGATCGGATGGGTCTCGTGAATGAGCTCCAAGAAGCGGGACTGGAAGTGAACCGGAACTTTCTCGGCGATGGAGGGGAGGTCCCGCACGACGGAGACCAACGAGGCCTGGGTCGGCTCGAAAACAGTCTCGCTACCGACGTAGGCGGCGAGGTCATCCCGCACGGCGGCACCGTAGAGGCGCTCGGAGGCGTCGAGTTGATTGGAGTCTTTTACGGCGTCGGCGACGCCTTTGAGCACGGCCGTAAGATCGGCTTTGACGTCCTTCTTGCCGGTGGCGCTCATGAGCTCCTCGGCAAGCGCAATGCGTCGCCGGGCGGAGCGGGTGCCGGTGAACTGTTCGAGGATTTCGTCCTCGGCGGACACAGGGACGTCGCGCACGACGTAGCACTCGGTTTTCTTTTCTGGCACAGAAATGCGGGGGTCTTTGGCGACGGCCTTTTTAGCGGCGGCCCACCATTTTTTGAATTTCTCTTCGCCGACAACCTGCGCCAAAGTGATTTCCATCTCGATGACGGTCGCGGCATTGTTCGGATAGGCTTGGAGGGCCTCGAGCACGAGTTGAGCTGGGTTTTCCTCGATTAGCGCGGCGATTTTCTTGGCCTCAGTCTCTTTGCGGACGAGGAGGTGGTTGGCGGGCAGCACGTCCATGGTCGTGATGCAGAAGGCCGGGTCCATCGGGTGCTTCTTCTTGTCCTTGAAGTCGATAAGCAGGCGCTGGGAAGCGTCGTCATAGGTCTTGATTTGACCGAAACCCCAGCTGCGATGGACGACGTAGGAACCGGGCTCCATGGCCTCAAGTTTGGCTTTGGTCGCCTTGAGGGACGGGTTTTTGGCAATGAGCGCGGAAACGGCTTCGGAATTCATGGTTGCGTGTGAACGGGCGTGAACCGGAGAGTTGAGCGGATAATGACTAGCCTTGTCAAACTGTGTGTCGAAACGATGTCGCGAAGCGTCCGGAATCGCTGTGGAGGTGCCCGATGAGCGCCCCTGCACTTTCGGGCTCTTGGCTGGCGGCCGTAAACTTGTTGGCCCGTTGGCTGGAACGGCGGGAACGCCTCGACGCGCTGCTAGATACGCTACCGTCCTCGCTGGCCGGGGCGGAGCGGGCGCGATGCACGCATTTAGTTTTCGGGGTCGTCCGCCACTTTGGGCGCTTGGAGTCGGCCCTGGGTCGATTGATCGCTCATCCGCCGCGTTTTTCCACGCGGGCGGTATTGTTTGTAGCGGGCTACGAATTGATCGAAGCGAAGGGCACGCCCGAGGCCGACGGGTTGGTGGCGAAGATTGTCCACCATGCGGTCGAGCAAACCAAGACGCTCGCCAGTCAGGCGGAGTCGCGGCTGGTCAATGCAGTGGTGCGGAAGCTCGTCGTGGCGTTGTCGGGTGAGGCTCCAGTGGCGCCAGTGGTGGCGAAAGGAAAAACGGCCGAGGTGGACGCGGCGGCGCTGGCGGAATATTTTTCGCATCCGGAGTGGTTGGTGCGGATGTGGCTGAAAGAATTCGGCGCGGAGGCTACGCGGCAGTTACTGGAATGGAATCAGCAGCCGGCGACGGTGTATGCGCGTTGGCGGGCGGCCGAAGAGCCGGTGCCGAGCTTCCTCAAGCCGACGGCTTGGGAAGGTTTTTACGAGGTGGAGTCGGGTAAATGGACGAAGGTCGAGCCGCTCCTGCGCAGCGGAAAACTTTATCTCCAAGATCCGGGCACGCGGCTCGCGGTGGGCCTGTTGGCGCCGCTGGCGGGCGAGACAGTGCTGGATGTGTGCGCGGCGCCCGGCGGCAAGAGCCTCCTGATCGCGGATACGATGAAGACCGGCAAGGTCATTGCCATGGATCTGCCAGGGACCCGCATCGACCGCCTGAAAGAAAATCTCGCGCGGGCGAACGGAGTCGACGTGGCCCTCGTGCAGATGGATGTGCTCGCGGAGCCGACGCTGGCGTTGCGCGAACATGCGCTGCCCGAAAGTTTTTCCGCCGTGCTGATCGATGTGCCCTGTTCGAATACGGGAGTGATGCGGCACCGGGCCGACGTGAAGTGGCGCCTGCAGGAGGGCGATTTCAAGAAGCACCCGAAGCAGCAACTTGCGTTGTTGCACGCGGCCGCCCGGTTGGTGGCGCCGGGAGGCCGCTTGGTTTATTCGACCTGCAGTATCGACGCGGCGGAAAACGAGCGCGTAGTCGCGGAATTCTTTAACAGCCGCGCGGGTGGACCTTTCAAGTTGGAGACCAGCGTGCAGAGTTTGCCGTGGGTGACGGGCCACGACGGGGCGGGGGCGTTTTTGCTGCGCCGGAGCTGAGAATCCAGGTCGAAAACCTCGTGGCGATGAGGCCGGCCGGCGCGCGCGCAAGCGCCGGCCTCACGGGACGAGATCGCAGAGTGGGATCTCTTTATTGATTTCGCGGAGGCCGTCGAGAAAGCGCAGCGAGATCGTCCGGCCGGTGGCGATGAGCTGGTCGTAGCGGTTGAGATCCCACTGGGCGACGGGTTCGTCGTTGAGATGAGTGAGGAGGTCGCCGCGTCTGATCTCGGCTTGTTCAGCGGGTGAGCCCGGGACGACGCCGGCGATGCGCCAATAAGCGGGGGTTTTGCTAAAACTGACGCCCGCGCTGCGGCGTGGGGGCGAAGTGATGGGCTCGCGGGTGTCGCGAAAAAAATACACGCGGTCGTGTTCCTGATCAAAGGTGACGCTGAAGTTTTTTAGGATTTCGCCGCCGATGGCAGAGAGTTCGTCGGTGAGGTCGACGATCGGACGGGGGAGTGGGTAGTCGCCGATGCTGAGGGTGTCGGCTAGGCGGCCGATTTGTTGGGGGCGATCGCCAGTGAGGGTGCCGACGGTGGCGCCGGCGCGCGGCGGCGTGGCGAAGGCTAGGTTCAACCCGATGGGATTGAGACTGAGCGGGGCGTCGCTGCCGGAATCGATCAGTGCGAAAATTGTGCGTTCGCCGAGGCGGACGGAGATGAGCGGAGTCTTGCTGGAATCGTTGAGCGGAATCGCGCTGCCGGGGACGAGTGCGGTGCGCCGCGGTGATTGGAGGAGCACGCGGCCTTGGGGGTAATCGAGCGTGAGAAGGGTTTCGCGGAAGAGAGGGAAACCGAGGATGCCGTCGATTTTGATGCCGAGGTGAGCGGAGAGAGCCGAGCAGTCATAGACAAGCGCGTAGACATCGTCGAACCGGGCGTCGCCGAGGGAGAGTTGGCGCAGCGTCGTGGGAGCGAGCTCGGTGATCGCGCCGGTGGCGGAGCGGACCTGCACGCGGGGCGCGTTGGGGAGCAGGGCGTCGGTCGAGGCGTAGCGTTGCGCGAGAGCGGGCGTGACGAGGGTCACGGATGAGCCGGTATCGATAAGAAAGTGGTAGGGGCCATAGCGGTCCCACTTGGCCTCGACGACGAGGAAATTGCCGATGGATTTCGTCGGAACCACGACAAGTGGGGAGCCGAGTGTGGTGCGACCGGGCCGAGGAGGGGTGCGATGAAACGGCGACGAGATCGAGGGGAGTGCGGCGCAGCCTCCGAGCATCAGCAGCGCGGCGCAGGCGGCGAGCAGCGGAAGGAGGCGCCTCATGTTACTTCACGGGCTTGGGGAGCCGCGCGCTCAAGGCGAAGGCGAGCACGGCGAGAGCGGCGGCGGCGAGGAAAAGCGTGCGACCGCTGAAGACCCAGAAAATGGTGCCGGCGAGAATCGGGGTGATGGCGCGCGAGAGTGCCCCGAGCGAGCGGAAGATGCCGAGGATGCGGCCCTGTTCTGCGGCGCTCGAGTAGAGAGAAATCAGGCCGGTCGAAGCGGGATTAACAAGGCCGGAGCCGAGCGCGAGAAGCGCGAGGCCGACGTAGAGGAGCCAGGGTTGCAGAGCGAAACCGATGACCACGAGACCGACGGCGGAGGCGACGAGTCCAGTGGAGAGAATTTGGGTTTCGGGTTGGGTCTGGAGGAGTTTACGGACGAGCCAGCCCTGCGTGATGATGGCGCAGAGACCGAGGAAGCCGAGGAGGTAGCCGTTTTGGCGGGCGGTGTAGCCGAAGCGCTCGGCGGCGAGAAACGTGAGCGCGGTCTCCATGGCGACGAAGGCGATGGAGAAGACAAAGGCGACGAGGTTGGCGCGACGAACGTCGGGATTGTCGAGCATGAGAATCGCGTGAAGGGGATTGCGGGTGCGCGGTGGCATGGCCTCGGCGCGCGTCTCGGCGGAGAGTGTTTCCGTGAACCGGAGGGAAATCCAAATGAGATTCACGAGGCACAACACAAAGGCGATGAGCGCGGGAACGGTGAAGGGGTTCACGCCGTAGCGGGCGAGGTCCGGGTGATCGTGGAGCAAATTGATGTGCGCGGTGAAGGCGCCGATGCTGGGCCCGGTGACGAGGCCGAGGCCGAAGGCGGCGCCGACGAGGCCCATGGCTTTCGAGCGTTCGGTGCGCGAGGTGACGTCGGCGACGGCGGCGGTGGCGACGGAGAGATTGCCACTGAAGGCGCCGCTCACGAGGCGCGAAAGCAGGAAGACCCAAAACGAACCGCTGAGGGCCCAGAGAAGGTAACCGAGAGCGGTGCCGGCGACCGTCCAACGGAGCACGCCGCGTCGGCCGAGACGGTCACTCAGGCCGCCCCAGAGAGGCGCGAAGATGAATTGGAGAACCGAAAAAATAGAACTAATCACGCCGCCGAACAGGACGGCGGAGAAGTTGCTGTTTTTGCCCAGCGCGTGGGCGACGGTGTCGAGTTGCGCGAGGAGCCAGCCGAGGACGCCGCCGTGACCTTCGAGACCGAGATAGTGGGTGAGGAGATCGGGGCCGAGCGGGAAGATGATCGAGAAGCCGATCAGGTCGATATAGAGGGTGAGAAAGATAACGCCGAGGGAAAGCTTGCGCGCGGGCGAAGAAGAGGCAGGTGAGGCGGCGATGGTGGACACGTGGGAGCGGGAGAACCAAACGGCTTCCCCGCGCGACGCCAAGGCGCAAACGGAAATTCCGCCGTCCTCGGCGTATTTAATTGGTAGCATGGAACGGGACCCGTGATTTCGAGCTTTCGCGCGAGGGTGGGTTTGTGTTCCTGTGGGGGGATGAATCTCGATGCCTTGATCAAACCTGCGGTGCGCACCCAACCGGTCTATGAGCCGGGTAAACCCATTGAGGATGTGGCGCGGGAGCTGGGGCTCGATCCGGCCGGGATCATCAAGCTCGCGTCGAACGAGAATCCGTGGGGACCGTCGCCGCTGGCCGTGGCAGCGGCGAAGCGAGCGCTCGAGCACGGCGAACTTTATCCGGACGGCGGGTGTGTGGCGCTTCGCGAGAAGCTGGCGGTGAAGTGGGGGCTGCGGCCGGAGCAGTTTGTCGTGGGCAACGGGTCGAACGAAATCCTCGAACTGCTCGGGCATGTGTTTGTGGGGCCGGGCGACGAAGTCGTGATGGGTGCGCCGGCGTTTGTGGTTTATCGGTTGGTGACGCTGCTGTTCGGCGGAAAAGTCGTGGAAGTGCCGCTCGTGAATTATCGGCATGATCTAAAGGCAATCGCGGCGGCAATCACGCCGCGCACGAAACTGGTGTTCGTGTGTTCGCCGAACAATCCGACGGGCACGGCCAACACCGAGGAGGAGTTGCTGGCGTTTGCGCGGGCGTTGCCGGAGCATGTGGTCGCGGTGTTCGACGAGGCGTATGCGGAATTTTTGGAGCGTGCGCCGGATCTGCGGCCGCTGATTGCTGAAGGACGGAAGGTCGTATGCTTGCGGACTTTTTCAAAAATCTACGGCCTGGCCTCGGTGCGGGTGGGCTATGGCTACGCGGGAGCGGAGCTGTGCGGTTTGTTGAACCGCGTGCGGCAGCCGTTCAACGTGAACGCCATCGCGCAGGCGGCGGCGTTGGGGGCGCTGGATGATGCGGAGTTCGCCGCGATGACGGCGCGGGAAAATCGGGCCGGTCTGGCTCAGCTCGAAAAAGGATTTGCCGAACTCGGATTGGAAATTGTGAAGAGTGCGGCGAATTTCATGTTGGTGCGAGTCGGCGACGGATTAAAGATTTTCGATCAGTTGCAACGGCGGGGGCTGATTGTGCGGCCGGTCAAATCCTATGGCATGGCCGAGTGGGTGCGCGTGACCGTGGGGCGAAGGGAGCAGAACGAAAAATTCCTCCACGCGTTGGCGGTGCTGGTTCGACCGCATTGAGCGAACGGCACGCGGTGCGGCACGGAGGCGGGTTGGAGAAAGTGAGCGCGAACCAGACGGGCGGTGAGGTCGCGGCGGCGGAGAATGGGGGGCGCAGAGTTACTTCTGTTGAACGAAGCCCTCGACGCGCTGGCGGCGCAGGACTCGCGCAAGGCGGAATGGGGGAAGCTGCAATACTTCGTCGGGCTGACGGTTGAGGAATCGGCGGCGGCACTGGGGATCACCGATCGCACGGCGCGGCGCGATTGGGTCTTTGCGCGGACGTGGCTGGTTAACGAGATCGTGCGGCGGCGGAGTGCGGAGCGGTAGAGTAAAGACAATGCGGAAGCCCGCTTAGGTTGCCGTGGTGAATTTTCCGAGCAGAGTGGCGAGTTCGAAGGGTTTGGGCATAAATTCCGTAGCACCGAGCTCGGCGCAACGGCGCATCGTATCTTCTTCGCTGTAACCGCTCATGACGATCACTCGCTGGGTGGAATTGATCTTGAGCAGCCGCACGAGGGTTTCCTCGCCGGAAATTCCAGGCATGGTGAGGTCGAGCAAGACCGCGAGGAACCCAGCAGGTTCTTGCTCATAAATACTCAACGCCTCTGCGCCATCGGCGGCGATGACCGGGGTGAATCCGCGCTGTTTGAGTGCGGAGCCCGCGACGTGGCGGACCATTTCCTCGTCGTCGACTATCAGAATTTTTCCGCCCACGGCCCCAGTCTGGTGGGTAATTGCCGGGAGCGAACTGGTGGTTGCGATGGGGTCGGAGGGGCCTTCGCGGGCGGGAAGGAGCAAGCGAAAGGTGGTGCCTCGTCCCAACACGGACTCGACGAACAGAGCGCCACCGTGGCTCTGCACGATGCCGAGTACGGCGGCTAGTCCGAGACCACGGCCGGAGAATTTTGTCGTGAAAAATGGTTCGAAAATTCGCGCCAACGTGGCCGGGGTCATGCCGGAACCGTTGTCGCTTACTTCGAGTCCGACATAGCGCCCGGCGGACAGCTCGGGACGATGGATGGCGGTCAGTAAAAAGGCCGAGTCGGCTTCGCGTTCGAAGGTGGAGACAGTGATCTCGCCGTTGGCTTCCCCGATGGCATCGGCGGCGTTGATGACGAGATTCATCACGATTTGCTGGAGTTGTGATGCATCGGCCACAACTGCGGGTAGATTAGGCGCGAGTTGAAGGGACAGGCGGGTATTCTTATGGATTGAAACCGTCAGGAGCGTGGCAGTGGATCGGACAAGCGTGGTGAGGCTGGTGGTGCGGGCAACGAGGGTGCGTTTGCCGGCATAGGCGAGCATTTGCTGACAAAGGTCGGCGGCATGACGGGCCGTTTCTTCGATCCGCTCAAGGTGTAGATTGGCGGCGTTATCGGGGGCGAGGGTAAGTCGGGCCAGCGTCGCGTTGCCGAGCATCACGGTCAGTAAATTATTGAAATCATGGGCGATGCCACCCGCGAGGACACCGAGACTTTCTAGTTTTTGCGTTTGGAGCAGCTGGCGCTCGAAGGCGAGTTTTTCGGCTTCACTGGTCTTCAAGAGGGTGACGTCGATTGCGAGCCCCTCGACGAATCGAAAAGTGCCTTCGTCGTTGAACACCGGCCGGCCACGGACAAACAACCACTTTTCCGACCCGTCTCGGTGGTTGATGCGGGTTTCCAGCTCGAAACTTTTTCGCTCCTTTGCAGCTCGGGTAGCGATGTCCCGAGTCAACGCCCGATCAATCGGAGCTACGATCTGAGCAAAATGAATCCGACCGTCGAGGAACTCGGAAGGGGCGTAACCCGTCAAGGGCTGGAGGCCTTCGGTGCCGAACAGGAGCGTGATGTTTTCATCCAAGAGGCACCGGAACGCGGCACCGGGAAGTTGGCTGAGGAGATTGGAAAGCTGGCGGCGACTTTCCTGCAATTCGGCTTCCGCTCGTTTGCGCGCGGTAATGTCGGTCGAAATGCCGCAGAGGGCGTAGGTTTGGCCCGTGGTGGCGCGGAGTGGAAATTTCTGGACGATGCTGATGCGTGAATTGTCCGGCCCGCTGATCGTTTCCTCGAACTCCATGGGCACGCCGGCGTCGAGCACGAGGCGATCACTGGCCGCGAAAATTTCGGCCTGGTCGGAGGGGAAGAGGTCGCGGTCGCGGCGGCCAATAATGAAGTCGCGCGGGTGACCAATGAGCAACGCAAAGGGCTCGTTGATGAGGACGTAGTAGCCGGCGGGATCTTTGACAAAGATGGCGGCGGGACTGTTGTCGAGGATGGCTTGCAGCCGGGATTCACTCTCACGGAGCTGTTGCTCCGCCGCCTGGCGGTGATCGATGTCCTGCTGGAGGTCCGCTTGGCTTGCACGGAGTTCTGCGGTGCGGTGCGCGACTTGGCGTGCGATTTCAGCGCTCCGGCGTTGGGTGCCAATGATCCAAAAAGCAGTGAGGCTGGTGAGTGAGAGGCCGAGTGCGAGGGTGAGCCAACTGCGGAGGTGAGAGGCGGCGGCGAGCGAAGCAGCGGTCGGTCGAAACCACAGCTCCCACTTACGGCCTGCTTGATCCACGGGCACGCGCAGGTGGAGCCCGGCCGAGATTTGTTGGACGGTGGGAGGTGGCGCCGAGCGGTCGACGTCGGTCGTAGTCGAGTGATAGTGGAGGAACTCACGGCCCTGGGGAGCGGATAAATCGAGGAAAAGCACTTCGAGGCCGTAGCCGTCACCGGCAGTGAAGAATGACGCGATCAGGTCGGTGATTCGAAAAACACCGACCACAAAGCCGAAGAGCTTCGCGCGTCGCTCGTCCGTGGTTTCGGCCGACAATGGTAGGCGATAAACTGGCAGTTCCATGACATAGCCCCAACTGGGATTGCCGGTGGGGTTGAGGAGCGGGAGTCGTCCGGAGGCGGCGAGCTGGCCGGAGCCGGCAATGGCTTGGAGTTGAGCCGCGATGGCTCCCACCGAGAGGTCGACGCCGAGGGCCGCCTCGTTGCCAGAAAACGGTTCTAGGTAGATGACGGGGAGGTACTCGGCGCGCGCTGCGGCGGGGCGCACCGCGTTGTCGGAGGCACGCTCGGTTAATCGAAACGATGGGAAACCCTCGGCCTGTAGCGTTGTTTCGAGGCGGGAGCGCTCCGCGGCGGGCACCCGCGGAACCCACTCCAGCGCCTGCACTCCCACATGGCGTGAAATTAGATCACGTGCGGCGCCGGAAAATTCCTGTCGAGTGACGTCACCGGAGTACTGGAAGAGACTGCGGAGAGTGAAGAGAATCTCCTGTTGGCGTTGGAGCCGGGAAACCGCAAGGTTGGCAAAGCTTTGCGCACGGCGTTCGAACTCAGCTTCGATTTTTTCGCTTTCGCCTGACCGAACCGAGAAAAATGATACGAAACTAATGAGCAGGCCAACCCCGACCACCATGACGGTTCCGCGCTGACGCCCGAAAGAGAGTGGGGTAACCAGCGGTTGCTTTTCTAGGTTGTGCTCGGAAATGTCACTCATGGCTCGGTGGGATGGGTGGACCTGAGCGGTAGGAGAGCAGGAAAATCATCCGAGTAATTCACGGAGTTTGGTCTCAAGTGACGTGATGGTGAAGGGTTTGGCGAGAAAAGCGAGTCGGCTTCCGGGAGCGGCGAGGCGACGAAGTAGGTCCCCTTCGTTGTAGCCGCTCATGAGGAGGACTGGCACATCGGATCGAATTCCTCGAAGGCTGAGGAGTGTTTCTTCCCCGGATAGCCCGGGCATAATTACGTCAAGCAACACGAGTTTGAAGTTCTTCGGATTTGCGCGGAAAACTGCGAGACCGGCGACGCCGTCAGCTACAATGGAGAGCGTAAGGTAAAAGGTGGCCAACAAATTCGAGGCGACCTGACGGACTGCTTCCTCCTCATCGATCACCAAAACGTGCCCGGAGATTGCCACGCCGGTCGCGACGTCGGCGACGGTGCGTTCAAGTCCGATGCTCGATCGGTGGGCAGCGGTGCGAGCAGCCGGCGGAAGGTCGAACCGAGTCCGGGCTTGCTGGTGACCTGCAATGCACCGTGATGTCCACGCACAATGCCGAGGGGCGCGGCTAGGCCGAGACCGCGTCCGGCGAACTTAGTGGTGAAGAACGGATCGAAGATCTTTGCGATGACTTCGGGCGCCATCCCGCAGCCGCGGTCACGAACCTCGAGGAAAACTTAGGCGCCTGTGGCGAGGGACTCACCGGTCACACAGCCTTTGAGGATCTCATGTGTGGCGTGCATCACTCCGGTGGTGAGCACAATCTCTCCGCTGCGCGCAATGAGGCCGTTTCAATTGTGCAAGGTGCGAGTCGACCGGCGCGGCCTTGGCGAGCATGATTCGGGTGAGGCGGGCATGGCCGAGAATGCGGGTGCGCAGATTGTCGAAGTCGTGGGCGATGCCACCGGCGAGCAGGCCGAGACTTTCGAGTTTCTGACCCTCGAGGAGTTTTCGTTCGAGTGCGATGCGCTCGTGCTCCGCATTTTTCTGAGCGGTGATGTCGCTGGCCAAGCCTTCGAATGAACGGAAAGGTTCATCCGTCTCGTCGATTCCGGCACCGCGAGAAAGTAACCATTTCTCCGTCCCGTCGGGAAGCCGAATCCGAAATTCGACTTCGAAATCGTGGCGCTCCTCGAGGGCAATAATCGTCGCGATGTGCGGACGCGTTCAAGGTCATCGGTAAGCACAAAATCCCGGAAATGAACTCGGCCCGCCATCAGGTCGCTCGCGAGCTGACCGGTAAGCGCAAGCGATCCGTCGCTGACGAACATCACGGTCAGGGAAAGAACACCCGCCGCCCGCACCCAGGCGAGCGGGGTAAACTGCTTTTCGCGCCATCCGGCGCGGGGTCGGTAGAGCACACGCCAATTACGGCCTCCCGAAGGAATCGGATGCTCAAGGCAGAGCTCGCGACGAAACTCGGCTTCGGTCGGCCCGCTTTGCTTCGCGGGCAAGTTCGAGTTCGCCGCGCGTCGGGCCCGTTTAAAGGTCGTAACCAATGGCCCGGTCGTTGCCGGCACTTGGTTCGACAAAGGCGATGGGTAAATCAGTGGGCCGTTGCCCGGCACGGGTCAAACGGCCGTCGGGGCCCCGCTCGGTGAACCGTAGGCCCGAGGCCGGTAGGTGTGCTGGAGATTTGCTTCGAAGGTGGCCCGCTGTTCGTTGAGGACGAGCGGCACCCACTCATAGGCCAGGGCGCCGGGCATCCGTTCGTCGATCCGCCGGGCGGCTCGGGTGAATTCGTCTCGGGTGAGGCCGTGCGCCTGCCTGCAGAGCGGGTTGAGTGCGAACAGCGCATCCTCGTAGCGATCGAGCACCTCGCGGGTCAGTGCGTGGCGGGTGTTGGCGCGGCGGACGAGTGCTGCGTCGATGCGCTCATTTTATCGGGAGCGGCTGTCGTGAAACAGGAGGTCGCTGAGTCCGATTCCCACGACAGCGACGGCGGTCGTTGCGAGGCGGCGGGAAAAGGGGGCTGGTTTACGCGGGGCCTCTTCCCTAGGTTAGGGCGGCGAGAATGGGGCTGACCAGGCCATGCGCAATCGTTTCTGATGTTAACTGCATGCCGGAAAAAACGCGATGCCCGGCAGAGCGTTCGGCAGACTTGGGCGGCTGGGACGGTGGCCGAACCGGTGCACGAAAAAGCCGTGCGATTGCGCACGGCTGATGGTCGTGATCGGATTTGGCTTAGTCTACAGCGAGTAGGGCAAAGGGTGGCGTGCGGTCACAACTGCTACGCGTTGTTGGACACTCTGGATCGCAGCACCTTCGCCCGGGGTGCCAATGGCAGCCAACACCGTGTCGATACATGCGGCGACTTCGTCCATCTCTGATTCGACAAAACCGCGGGTCGTAATTGCCGGTGTGCCGAGTCGAATGCCGGAAGCCTGAAACGGCGAGCGGGTTTCGAAGGGCACCGTGTTCTTGTTGCACGTGATATGAGCGCGATCGAGCGTCTCCTGCGCGACCTTGGCGGTGAGATTGGGGAACTTCGTGCGGAGGTCGACGAGGAACAAATGGTTGTCGGTTCCGCCGGAAACGATCTTGTAGCCACGGCTCGTGAAAGCGGCCGCAAATGCACGGCTGTTCTTCACGATCTGCTCGGCGTAGGTCTTAAACTCGGGCTTCAGGCATTCGGCGAAACACACGGCCTTCGCGGCAATGACGTGCATGAGCGGGCCGCCTTGGTTGCCGGGAAAAACAGCGGAGTCGAGCGCCTTGGCATGAATGGCCTTGGAGAGGATGAGACCGCCGCGCGGACCGCGCAGGGTCTTATGGGTGGTCGTCGTGACAAAATCCGCGTGGGGAACGGGTGAAGGGTGGACGCCGGCAGCGACGAGGCCGGCGATGTGGGCGATATCGGCGAAGAGATACGCGCCCACCGAGCGGGCGATTTCGCCCATGCGGGCGAAGTCGATCACGCGCGAGTAAGCGCTGGCACCGACCGTGATCATCTTTGGTTTTTCGCGGACGGCGACGGCGGCGAGTTCATCGTAGTCAAGGAGGCCGTTGTCTTCACGCACGCCGTATTGGACGAATTGATAGAGTTTGCCGGAGAAATTTGCGGGATTGCCGTGAGTGAGGTGGCCGCCGTGGCTGAGATTCATGCCGAGGACCTTATCGCCAGGGACGAGAACGGCGGCGTAAACGGCGGCGTTCGCCTGCGAACCGGAGTGGGGCTGGACGTTGGCGTATTCGGCACCGAAGAGTTGCTTGGCGCGCTCGATCGCGAGGACTTCTACCTGATCGACAAATTCACAGCCGCCATACCAGCGTTTGGCGGGATAGCCCTCGGCGTATTTGTTGGTCAGCACACTGCCCTGCGCCTGCATCACGGCGGGGTAGGTGAAATTTTCCGAGGCAATGAGCTCGAGGTGGCTTTGCTGGCGGGAGAACTCGGACGAAATGGCCGAGTAAATTTCTGGATCGAGGAACTTGAGTGGAGTGGAGTTGAGCATGTTTGGCGACGGGCGTGACGTAAAGGGAAGCCACGAGCGTCCGCCAACTCGGGCCGGAAGCAAAGATTTTCTGCGTCACGCAGCGGTTAAACGTCACCTGCGGGAGCAGCCAAGCCAGCGAGGCGTTGGGCGCTCAATTACTTTCCAAGCAAATTTACCTTGATGAATTCGATGAGGCTGGGGATGGCCTCGACCATTTCGTCGCGGGTGGATTCGTAGAGTTTGAGGGGGCCGCCGAAGGGATCGCCGATTTCTTTGTCGCCGCGTTGGGGCATGAACTCGCGGAAGAGATGCATGCGCTTGGGCGGGGGTTCGGCCTGCAGGTTGATCATGACCCGGTGTGACTCGGTCATGCCCAAAATGAGCCAGGCTTCGTCGATCATTTGCTGCGTGAGCGGTCGGCTGACGTGTTTCGCGATGTCGAGGCTGACTTTTTTTAGGGCGACAACCGAGTTTTCCGACACGCGGTCGCCGGCGCGGGCGGCGACGCCCGCCGAGATCACGTTGAGCGAACGCAAGGGTTCGGGTTGGGCCGCCAGAGCGTGCTGCAAAAGCGCGGCAGCCATGGGGCTGCGGCAAACGTTGGCCGTGCAAACGACGATGATGGTTCTGGGCGCGGGCATTGCTACGAGGGCCGAAGGGACACGGTTTTAGGGGAAAGGCAAAGCAGGAGTGTAGCGGGTGGGCCGGGTGGTGATCCGGTGTTGGCTAAATTTTTTTCAGGGCCCGAAGCGCTCGATGGAGGTGGACGGCGCGTTGGAGGGCGACATCGATGAGGGGCGGCGCTGTCTTTTGGGCGGCGGCTTTGGCCGTGTCAGGCGATAGCGGCGAAAGATCGTCGGCGGGGTCGTCGAGCGGGACGACGGGTGATTGCCGGCCTTTCATCAGGCTCGCTTCATCGTCGCGGATTTTCTCCGGCGAGTCGTAAAGCAGGGCTTCAAGCGGGGTCCCGGTGGCGAGTGCGTCATAGGCGATGCGCTCTGCGGTCGGGGAGGTTTTCAAGGCGAGGTCCGGAGTCAGTCCGGGCGAGGCGGCGCCGACCACCAGCAATCCTTTGGTCGGAAGGCGACGGACCAGCGGGGTCAGAACTGCCGCCTCCGTCTCAGCGTTGATTAGCAGGAAAACCGGGGTGCGTGACGACGGGTGAAATTTTAGCCAAGCGTCCAAAGCGGTGCCGGCAGCGGCATCTCCGCGGACGAAACGGAGATCAAGAATCAACGACTGATTGCGGTTGCCCGCCTCCTTGGGCAGGTCGGCGGGGAGCGTGGTTATGCGATGGTAGGCGAGCCCGTCGCCGAGGTCACGGGTGATAGGCGCGGCGCCGGAAAAATGAGGAGTGGCGATCGCAAGGAGTGCTGCCCAGGCGACGAGTCGACGTAGGGGGAAGTCGTTCATGGGCGATTGAGCTGGCGAGCACCGATGTCGTGGCGAAAGTATTTCGAGCTGCATTGGATCGCCTCGCATGCGGCGTAGGCGCGGTCGGCAGCGGTGCGGAGCGTGGGGGCGAGCGCGGTGACGCCGAGGACGCGACCACCATTCGTGACGATTTGTCCGGCGGCATTTCTTGCGGTGCCGGCGTGGTAGACGAAAGTCGCGGGAGGAAGGGCGGCGTCGGCGGGAAAGGCGATGACGTCGCCCTTGGGGTAGGCGTCAGGATAGCCCCGCGCGGCGATGACCACGCAGAGGGCATAGTCGGGACGAACCGCGAGTTTGACGTTCGCGAGTTCGCCGCGGGCGGCTGCCCAAAGGAGCGCGAGCAAATCGGTGGCGAGTCGAGGGAGGACGACTTGGGTTTCGGGATCGCCGAATCGGGTGTTGTATTCGATCACGCTGGGGCCGGTGGGCGTGAGCATGATGCCGATGAAGAGAGTTCCGCAAAACGCGATGCCTTCGTCGGCGATCGCATTGACCGACGGGCGGACGATTTCGTTTTCGATGCGCGCGAGGAGGGCGGGGGTGACGACCTCGGCGGGAGAGTAGGTGCCCATGCCGCCGGTGTTGGGCCCGGTGTCGCCGTCGCCGACGCGTTTGTGGTCTTGCGACGTCGGCAGGATGACGTAGTCGCGCCCAGAGACGACGATGAGGAGGGAGCTTTCTTCACCGCAGAGGCAGTCTTCAACAAGGAGTTGGCGGCCGGCAGAACCGAATTTCCCGCCATCGAGCATGTCGCGCACGGCGGCCTCGGCTTCGGGGAGGGATTGGGCCACGATCACGCCTTTGCCGGCGGCAAGTCCGTCGGCTTTGACGACGATGGGGATCGAGCGCGTGCGGAGGTAGGCGAGTGCGGGAGCGACTTCGCTGAAGAAGGCGGCGGGCGCGGTCGGGATTCGGTGCTTGAGGAGGATTTGCTTGGTGAAGATCTTGGAAGCTTCGAGACGGGCACCATCGGCCTTGGGGCCGTAGACGGGAATGCCCACCTCGTGCAGGCGGTCGGCCAGGCCGAGGGAGAGCGGGACTTCTGGACCGACGACCACGAATTCAATTTTCTCGAGTTGGGCAAGGGAGACGAGGCCGGGAATATCGTCGGAGGCGACGGGGACGCACGGGGCGTCTAGGGCGATGCCGGCGTTGCCGGGGGCGCAGAGCACGCGGGGGCGTGCGGGCGACGCGAGGAGTGCACGCACGAGCGCGTGTTCGCGTCCGCCGGAACCGACGACGAGAACTGAGCAAGGAAGATGGGAGAATGACGGAACGACGGGCACGTTGCGGAAACTCAGGGAACGAACTTGGCAGGCAACGCCAAAAAACGGCCGAATTGATTCAAGTTGGCACCGGGCCGCCCGATGGAGTGATTCCGATGCAGTCTGCCCAGTGCAATCGTGGCTTTACCGTCACGGAACTAATGATGGTCACAACCTTGATTGGTATTCTTACCATGATGGGTGGCTCGGCTTTTCAACGTCTGCGCCGGCATTCCGAAGGGTCGGCCTTTTGGAACGATTGCCGGGTTTTCGCCGAGGCTTTCGGCCGGCATGCTCAAGAGCGGGGCAGTTATCCGGCGGATCAGACGATACCGGGGCAAGTGCCGGTGGGAATGAGCGAATATCTCCGATCCCCCAATTGGCTACGCACCACCCCGCTGGGCGGAACCTATGAGTGGGACAACAAGGATGCAGTGAATAGCCTAGGCGTCGTTTTTAACGCCGCGATCAAAGTCACGGGATGCACGTGGACGATCGACGGGCTGCAAGAGCTAGACCGATGGTTCGACGATGGGAATCTTGCGACGGGCAACATCATCGTGACGGACGCGGGTGCTACGATTTATTTCGTAGTCGAACGGGGGACGCTATGAGTAACAAACCGTCGGGGGCGAAGTTCAGTCTTTCGACGCAAAATCTCGCGTTAGACGGCTTGGCAATCAAGCAGGGTTACACGCTTGGTCCGATCGAGGTAGAAGCCGCGACCGCGCTGGCCACGCTGACGGCGTTAGCCGGACTACCCGTGGTGGATTTAATCGATGTTGACGTGAAGGTTTATGTGGCGGGACCGCAGGGCAAAGTGGCGGTGCAGAATATTTCAGGAAAGTTGTGCGTCGCGTTCGTGCCCGAGGCGCTCAACGCGGTGGAAGAACGCACGCCGGAGGAGACGCTGGCGATGGTGAGTAGTCGCGAAGGATCCGCCCCGACCGCCGCAACTGAGTCGGCGGCGTCGAGTGACGCGGAAATAATGGCGATGGAGGCGAGGCGCCGGCGTGGGTGGCGAACCGTTTTGGACTCCTCTGTTGCCTTGGCGGTGTTGCTCGCCGTGGGGACTGCGATGGCGTATTTCAGTTTTTCCGCGCGAACGCCCGATGGGTTAGAGATGGTGCGTGATGCGGCGAAGATCGCCGCGTTCAACGCCCAGCTTGACGGACGCTACGGCTCGCCATCCGCGACCGTGCTCGTGCTCGAAAAAGGAAAACTCACGGGCCTGCAGCCGAAGGGGACGACCGGTGACCTCGAGGTGCGCTTCACATTCACCTACCGCTTCGCGATGCGAGCAGACCACGTGGTCGTACTTCTTTCCAACGGAGCGCTGCTCGAAGTCCAACCCAAGGGCAGTGTGAGTTTTTTGGCGTCAACTTATCCACGCTTGGACAAATAGTGCGGTGCTACAGCACCTGGAGTTTCTTGCGGTAGAACGCCACCACCTCGTCGGGATCGTCGGTGAAGAGAATGTAATCGGCGATCCACGCGGGGGCGCGTTTGCTGCGAATCATCTCATTGATTTGCTTGCGGAGGTCGCCCCAGAATTTCGAATTGAAGAAGACGTAGGGCACGCGCGGGCGAATGCCGAGTTTCAAGTTGCACAGTTCGATGCCGACTTCTTCGAGGGTGCCGACGCCGCCGACGTTGAAGATGCAGAAATCCGCAGCTTCGAACCATTTTTGCCGGAAGTGGCGGGATGATTCTTGGAAAGTGTTGAAGAAATCTACGCCGAGTTCTGGAGGTTGCGCTTCGAGTTCGAGGAAGCAGGCGCCGGTGAGGGCACCCTTGCTCCGCGCTTGATCGGTGGCGAGGCGCATGACGCCGCCGCCGCCGCCGGTGAGCACGCCGAGATTACTGCCGATGAAGCTCGTGAGTTTTTCGACGAGGGCGGAAATACGGGCGGTGTCGGCTTCGTTAAGCCCGACCGCAGATCCGTAGAAGGCAAGAATGGTGGCCTCTTGGAATTTGCGGGCGGTCTCTTCGCGGACGAAGAAGCCGTGGTCCTTCTTGTAGACATGCTGGTAGAGGTCCTTCGTTAGTTCGTCATACCAGTAAACTTTGAGCCCGAGCTGATCGAACATATCGAGGCGGGCATGGGCGTTGCTCGAAAAGAAATAACCGTGGGTGCGCGAGGGCTTGCGGAAGACGAGTCGTTTCAATTTCACATCGCCGAGGCGGGTGACGAGTTCGATGTGTTCGAGCAGGTCGGGAAAGTAATCGGCGATAAGCGTGTCGGCGTCAGCCGGGGCTGAGTCCAGGGCCTGGATCAGGGTGCGGCTGCCGATCGGGCAAAGCTCGCCTTCGAGGAATTTCCGGAGGTCTTCATTGGCCCTGACGACGATCGCTCGATTCTCCATGGCACCGCTTTGTCCGCGAACGGTGATCTTGGTCTTGGGTTTCGCCTCGGCGGTATCGCGTGGAGGGTTGCCATCGAGGCACTGGTAGAGATTGGCCGACGTGGCGAGGAGGCGTTGGCGTTTTTTCGCGAGAGCTTTTGTCTCCGGATCCGCGGATTCTGGCGCACGATAGATGTCGACGGAAACAACGGGATTAACGACCGGCTGATCACCCGTGTTGTAGATCTCGAGCATGACGTTCGTGCCGAAAGTCTTGATCGGGTCGAGCAATACGGCGCTCGTGTGAATGCCAAAATTTCCCGGGCCCGGATTGAGCACGACAAAATGCTCCTTCAGATACATCGAGCAGCTGGTGAGAATGCCGGAACGAGGGCCGATGGAGAGGGGCGAGGCATCGTGGCGAAGCTGCACTTTGTCGAGGAAACCACGACCGGCGTGGCCGCTGACGACACGCTCGAAGCTAAGGCGGTTCAGCTTTTGGTTGAGGGTATAGCTGACTTGGTGCGGCGTGAGAAAAACCGAACCGCGACTGTCGATGCTGATCGTGTTGGGCAGTTTTAGTCGGTTCGCCTTGATCGCGTCCCAGATCTCCATGCTGGTGAGCTTGGCGGCGGCGGGAGCATAAAACAGTCGCCCCACGGGGGAGCCAACGCGCAGGAGTTTTTTCCAATACGGGGCATTGGGAAAACTGGTGTCGTAGATGAAAGCGTCCGCTTCGAGCTCGACGCGGTTGCCCGCGATATGCGGGATTCCGGTGACGAGCATCTCAATGCCGATGCGGGCGAGTGAACTGCGTTCGGTGAAACGCAGGACGCTGACGTGAGCTTGAAGGGCCTCGAATTCGGCCGGGTGGCGGGGCCAAAACGCGAGGGTGAGGGTGACGGTGCGCTCGTCCTTGTTCTTTACCGTCAGGATTTGGCCATCTTGGCTCGTCCAAAATTGATCAGGGTGCATTTGTAGATTCGGCAGAATGGATGCGGCGTTCGTTAGGACACAAGCGGGGAGTAATTGATTGCTTTCCGCCAGGGTCGCTGGCACATCCGACAACTTTTACGGCACAAAACACCCTGCGCCGTGACTCTACGCCCTTCCAAAATCAACGCATGAAACTCAAATCCACCGCCACGATCACTTTGCTCGCGCTCAGCTTCGCCGCTGCTCACGCCGAGGATAAAAAAATTACCGTCCCGGGTCTTGCTGCGGCGCCCGCGGCTCCTGCAGCCGCTCCCGCTTTCTCGGAAGCGCAGATCGTCGAGGAGTTCGGTTGGTTTGTCGGCAAGCGGGTTGGGCTCACCGAGCTCGAATTTACGCCGGCTGAAGTCGCCGCCTTTGTGAAAGGTATTTCGACCGCGGCCGCCGGAAAAGACACGCCCTTCGAACTCGAGAAGATCGGGCCTTTGATGGACGAATTCATGAAGAAGAAGCAGGACGCCGCCACGGCGAAGGTGAAGACCAAGAGCCTCGCGACGAGCACCGCTTTCTTCACCAAGCTCAAGGAAAACAAAGCAGTCGTCGAGTTGCCGAGCGGTCTCCGTTACGAGATCATCAAGCAGGGTGAAGGTGCCTTCCCGAAGGCTTCCGACACCGTCAAGGTGCACTATACGGGTACGCTGATTGACGGCAGTGTCTTCGACAGCTCCGTGCAACGCGGTGAGCCCGCCGAGTTCCCGCTTGAGGGCGTGATTCCCGGTTGGACCGAGGGTCTGCAAAAAATCAACAAGGGCGGTAAGCTCAAACTCTACGTTCCTCCCCATCTCGCTTACGGCGATGATGGCAAGGGTGGTATTCCCCCAAGTTCGACGCTGATTTTCGAGGTTGAATTGCTCGAAATCAAGGGTGGGGCGGCCGCGGCGCCGGCCGCGCCCGCAGCACCCGTGGCGAAATAAGGAAACCCAGTTTTTAAGATCCAGCCCTCGGTGAAAGCCGGGGGCTTTTTATTTCCCCAGAGCGATACGTGCAGCCGTGACGAACGCAGCGACGTCGGCGTCTTGCGTTTCCCAGGAGCACATCAGACGGTAGCCGTGTTCGCCGAAAAATTTGAGGAATTGCCATCCCTGAGCCCCGAGTGCGGTCACCGCCGATGGCGGCAACTCGACAAAGACTCCGTTCGCTTCGGTCGGAGTGCCCAATTTGCAACCGAGCGACGTGAGAGCGGTGGAGAGGGTGTGGGCCTGGTGGTTGGCGTGCGCGGCGTGACGGAGCCAAGCCCCGTCGCGAAGGATGGCATTCCATTGGGCGGCGGCGAAACGCATCTTCGAGCCAAGCTGGCCGGATTGTTTCACGCGGTAGTCGAATTCCCCGGCGAGCTCGCGGTTGAAGAAGACGATGGCCTCCGTGTTGAGGAGACCGTTTTTTGTGCCGCCGAAGCAGAGCACATCAATCCCGGCGCGCCATGTAAGATCGGCGGGCGAATGGCCACCCCGGGCGCCCAGCGTGGCGGCGGCATTCGCGAAACGCGCGCCGTCGAGGTGCACGGCGAGTTGGTGACCGTGGGCCCAATCGGCCAGGGCGCGGAGTTCGGACGGTGCATACACGGTGCCGAGCTCCGTAGACTGGGTGAGCGAGAGAGCCCTGATTTTCGGGAAGTGCACGCCGTGTCCGCGGTGCAAAGCGGGTTCGAGGTCGGCGGAGCGCAACTTCGCATCGGGCGCGTCGATCGGAATGAGTTTGCTCCCACCAGTGAAAAATTCGGGCGCGCCGCACTCGTCCGTTTCGATGTGAGCGACGGCGTGGCAAAGGATACCGTGGTGACGTTGGCAGATCGAGGCGAGGGCGAGGGCGTTGGCCGCGGTGCCATTGAACACGAAAAAAACATCGCAGTCGGTTTCGAAAATTCGGGCAAAATGGGCTTTCGCCGCTGCGGTGAGTTCATCGTCGCCGTAACTGGGGACGCGGCCCACGTTAGCGCCAGCGAGAGCGGCGAGGGCTTCGGGGCAGACGCCGGCGGTGTTGTCACTGGCGAAGGCAAAGTTTGGGCGGGGAGAGGGCATGAAAATTTTGGTGTTTGGCAATCCTGCGCCCGGTGCGTTTCGTGACAGCGCACGCGATGAATGGAGCAGACGTCAACCTCTACTTGGTCGGTTTTATGGGCACGGGCAAAAGCACCGTCGGACGGGCGGTCGCGCACAAACTTGGCTTTCACATGCTCGACAGCGACCATGAGATCGAGCGGTTAAAGAAAAAAACGATCCCGGAGATTTTTGCGCAGGAAGGAGAAGCAGTGTTTCGCGCGATGGAGCGGGCCTTCATCGAAGGTGGGCATCCGGCTGAGCGAACCGTGATCTCCTGCGGGGGCGGGCTGGTGGTGCAACCTGGCATGCTTGAACGCTTGAAGGCCAAGGGTGTCGTGGTCTGCCTGCACGCGTCGGTGGAGACGATTTTGGCCCGGACCTCGCGGCAACAGAATCGCCCACTGCTGGTCGCGGAGAATCCGGAAGAGCGGATCCGGACCTTGTTCGCGGCGCGTGAACCGATTTACAAACAGTCGGGCACCGTGATTCTGACAGACTCACGTCCATTGATGGACATCGCGGGGCATGTCATGCGGGCGTGGCGGCGCGATGCGCTGGATTTCGTGCGGGCCCGGGGGAAATGCTGATGGATGCGCGGCAGGAGGAGTTGCGTCGGAGGTTGCAGGAACTGGGTTTCGACGACGTGCGATTCGTGGCGCTGTCGAGTGGAAATGACGATGGGCTCCGTGCCTGGCTCGATGCCGGGATGCACGGCGAAATGGGTTGGATGGAACGAACGGCCGACAAGCGAATCGACCCGCAGCTCGTGCTGCCGGGCGCGCGGTCGGCGATCATGTTGGGCGTCAGCTATGCGGGCGGCAAAGAACGCCACGGAGGCGTCGCAGCTCCGGCGAAAGACGACGGGGTGAGCACGCCGACCTGGGCGCGATATGCGTTGCACGATGACTATCATGACACGGTCAAGCCGGGGCTCGTCGCAGCGGGGCGGGTAATTGAGGAACTCTACTCGGTGGCGGAACGCGATTACCGCTACTACGTCGACACGGGACCGGTCTTGGAGCGAGGTTGGGCGGCGCGAGCGGGGCTAGGGTTTGTTGGAAAAAATGCGATGCTGATCTCGCGGCGACACGGAAACTGGCTTTTTCTCGCGACGATTTTTACCACGGTGGAGTTGGCGGCCGACGGACCAATTCGCAAGAAGGTGGAGAACTTGGATACGCAACGTGCGGGGAAGGTCGGGCTATTGTGCGGCAAGTGCACCCGGTGTCTGGATTCATGCCCGACGGATGCATTTGCACGGCCGGGCGTGGTGGATGCGCGACGATGCGTCTCCTATCAGACGATCGAAAACAAGGGGATAATCCCGCGGGAGCTCCGGGCGGGAATCGGGCAACGCATCTATGGCTGCGACGTCTGTCTCGAAGTGTGTCCATGGAACCGTTTTGCCCAGGAGGGGCGCAAGATGCTGCTGACGGTGCGCGGTGAAATCGCGGAGCTCGCGCTGCGGGAGATTTTGGAACTGACGCCGGCGCGTTTCGCAGAGGTGTTTCGGCGGACGCCGATTAAGCGCGTGAAGCTGGGTGGTTTGTTGCGCAACGCGTGTGTAGTTGCGGGGAACTCGGGAGACGGCGGGCTGGTGCCTCTTTTGGTGCAGCTGGCAAAGGCGCACGAAATGCCTTTGGTCCGCGCGCACGCTGTTTGGGCGGTATATCGCCTCGGCGCGGGTGACCAGCTGAGCGCTGCTCCTGCGGGGGAGAGGGATCCGAGTGTCCTCGCTGAATACGCAGCGGAATCCGCTACTTGAGAACCTCGCTCATCCGGGCGACGAAGGCAGCCGGAGGTCGGGTGGGGCGTCCTTTGAGATCGCAAAAAGCGTGCACGCTTTGTCCTGTCACGAGCAGTTCTTCTCCGCGGAAAATCTCGTAGTCGATGCGTATGCGCAGGAGCGGCCTTTCGCGGATCGTAGCAACGATGGTGAGCGTATCGTCGTAAAGGGCGGGCCGTAGATATTTCGCGGAAACTTCGAGGACGGGGAGTCGGTAGCCGTCGGCTTCTAGCTGGCGATACGGGAAGCCGTGCTCGCGAAGGAGCTGGGTGCGGGCCACCTCGAACCAGGGGAGGTAGTTCGCGTGATAGACGATCCCCATCATGTCGGTTTCGGCATAGCGAACGGTAACCTGCGCGCGGGTGAGGATCATGATGAGATATCGTCCGAGACCGGGCGAAAAAGGGCTTCGGCTGATTTTTCCCAGCAGTTGCGTGTCGCCCAAGTGCGGCCGGCAGCCCCGAGTTTCTTTCGGAGAGGGGCGTCGTGGATGAGTTTTTCGAAAGCCGCTGCGAGTTGGGCCGGGCGGTGCGGAGGCACGAGAAATCCGGTGACGCCTTCTACGACCGCTTCAGAAACACCGCCGACGTCGTGGGCGACGACGGGCAGCCCGTGGGCGGCGGCCTCAAGGTAAACCAGTCCGAAACCTTCGACACTGTCGGTGAGGTTAACGCTCGTCATGGCGAATATATCCGCCCGGTCGTAGAGATCGGAGAGTTCCTCGTCTGGCATGTTGCCGAAAAAGCGCACGTTGAGATCGGGACGTTCCGCTGCCGTGCTGCGAAGATGGGCCTCGTAATTACCTTTGCTCTGGCCGCCTACGACCCAGTATTCGAGGCGCGCCCGCACTTCGGGCGCGAGTGATTGGAGCGCTTGCAACGTGATGAGCTGACCCTTCCGCGGATGGAGTCGACCGACTGTCAGCACGATGATTTTTTTTCGTGGAGCGTCGGGCTTCGGAGGGACCACCGCGAAGTCGGAGCGGAGCGCACCCGGGGTCAGGAAAATCTTGTCGGCGGCCCCGGGAAAGTGGGACAGTAGCAATTCCTGAGTATAGTTCGTAAGGGTGCTGACCCTGCTGGAGTGCCGAATCAGTTGGCCGGCTAACCATCGCCGAATCGGACTACGGGCGAATTTGAGGATCTCAGAACCGTGAAAAGTGAGGACAAGACGGCGCGGACGAAACGCGTGGAAAAATTGCAGGAGCATCATCGTCATCATCGGGCCTGGTTCCGGCAAGTAGACGGTGGCGTGACGCAGGTCACGCCGGTGCCGGATCAGCTCGCGGGCAAGTTGAACCTGGCACCAAATATCGTGCGTCCCTTTGAGGGGAAGTCGACGGAGGCGGAATGGCCAATCGGTTCGTTCGCACTCAACTGGCGCGGATTGGGCCCAAACTTCAATGTTGTAACCCAAACTGGCGCTGGCGCGGGCAATTTCTTCGGTAAAGGTCGCGATTCCGCCTTTCACCGGATAGAACTCGTGGGTGATCAGGAAAACTGGACGGGCGGTTGCAGCAGTGAGAGAGGCAGACATTTGCTGGAGGAAAAGCGGTCAGACGTGGCACCTGTGTCAGCGCACGGTGACGGTGAGGGAGTTAGGTCGGGGCAGACGATCTGGCAAGCATCGCGATGACGGCCTCATGGGGTTGGAATATTTAGAAATCTTGAACCTCCGCGAGGCTGCTGGCATCGAACTCGGGGACGGGCGGCCAAGAAATGGGTTTACATTCCGGCGCTCCGTAACATACAAGAAACGAATAATGCCAGACGCAGTCTCAACAAATCCGGGCACCAACAAATCGATCCCGCCGATTCCAAAGCCCTTTGCTCCCGAGGACGAGACCGCACTGCGCGAGGCACTCAAGCGATGCTCTCCCTCCACTTTCGAGGCTGCGGTTCAATTTCGTAAAACTGGCAATCCTGAGCATGTTCCAGCAGTTGTGATTGGTGTTATTGAGCGATTCGTTGAGCCTGACTTACGCATGAAATTAAAGGACGCAGACGATGATTTGCGCCTGATTGAGGATCTGGGAATCGACTCTCTAACCATGATGGAGATCGTCATTTTGGTGGAAGATGTCCTCCAGATGACCATCAACAACGACGAGTTGCGGAATCTACGCACGGTCGGTGATGTGAAGACATTCATTGACTGCAAGATCCGTGGTCTGCCACTGCCGAAGCCGACGAAATTCATTCCGATCGAGCACATTGGTGCGGTAATGCCGATCCAGCCCCCGTTTCTTTTCCTCAATGAGGCGTCGGTGAGTTCAACGGCGGCGAATGGGAAATACAAGATTACCGGTCAGGAGTTTTTCCTCCAAGGCCATTTCAAGAATAATCCCGTAATGCCGGCGTCGATTATGCTCGAGGCATTGGGCCAGCTGGCGGTCCTTTATCTGCTCGAAGGGCACATCCCAGAGCCAGGCAAGGCGGTTAATTCTGCCCAGATTTTCTTTACCGGTTGTGAAGGCGTGCGCGCTCACCGGCTGTGCAAGCCGGGTGATATCCTGACTCTTTCGATCAAGCCAAAGCGCAACAAGATGCCACTCGCAACGTTCGAAGGCGCCATCCGCGTTGGCCAGGAGAAGGCCGTGATTGCGGAAGAAATTTCGCTAATTTTCGCCTACGCTGATGTGGTTGACGCGCCGGTTCCAATTAATGGCCCGACGGGACATGTCGGCACTGTTAACGGTGGGACTCCCGCAACATCGGTGATAACACCTCCCCTGCGGGTTGCGATGAACGCGTAAGTTGATTCCGCGACGAGGCGGCGGTTGGAAGAATCTAAACTGACGGCGACCTGCACGGTTGCCGTTTTTGTTTTAGGGAAGCCTGCCTCTCGCGTTGACCGATGGACGCGAACCGCCTTCACTTCGCCTCCCGGTTGGCACGCGTCCGTTTCGACGGCGGGTCCAACACCCGTCATACCACGCATGCCCAGAGTTTTCATCACCGGCCTAGGATTTGTCACCAGTATCGGTAACGACGCTGCGACCGTTACGCGCAACCTGCGAGAGTTGCGGCACGGGTTTGAGGTTTACGCACCGTTCCAGAAGCCGGAGATTCCGGTCAAGGTCATCGGTACAATCAAGGATTTCGCGACTGATTCGATTGATCCGGAAGACTGGATGTTTCCTTCCGCCTACAAGATTAAGCGTGAACTTTTGCGCACGATGGCGCCCAACGGCCTGTTTGCCCACTGTGCGATGTTGCAGGCGGTGGCGGATGCGAAGTTGAACGAAGGCGAAATCTCGAATCCGCACACCGGCCTTTATGCGGCGTCGGCCGGTTCACCTTATTTGCTGCATTATCACAATGATCGGCTCAACAAGGTTGGCGTGATGCGGTGTTCGCCCTTTGGGATTGTCGCGTCAATTGCGGGCACCCTCAATTTCAACCTGATTGCGGCGTTCAAGATCCAGGGGGCTTCGTGCGGCTTTTCCTCGGCGTGCGCGTCATCGGCGCACGCCTTTGGTTTTGCGATCGATGACATGATGCTTGGTCGCCAGAAGCGGATGTTTGTCGTGGGTGCAGAAGATGGAAACGTGGATGCAATTTTGCCGTTTGCCGGCATGCGCACGCTGTCGTTGCAGACCGATCCGAATCTTGCCTCGCGTCCATTCGATGCCGCGCGCGATGGATTTGTCGGCACCGGAGGTGGCGTGGCGCTCGTGCTCGAAACTGAGGATGAAGTGCTCCGCCGCGGGGTGACGCCTTACGCCGAAGTGCTGGGCTGGGGCCAGGCCTCGGATGGATGGAACGTGGCGATCTCGCACCCCGAAGGCAGCGGTTCGGCTACGGCAATGACGCTCGCGTTGCGAGCGAGCGGGGTCGCTCCGGAATCAGTTGACTACGTCAATGCCCACGCGACATCGACGTTGATCGGCGATATTTCAGAGGCGCGTGCGCTGCGGTCGGTGTTCAAGGATGCGACAGCTCGCCCAAAGGTAAGCAGCACGAAGGCGCTGACTGGACATGGGTTGTCACTGGCCGGAGCCATGGAAAGTGCTTTTTGCGCCCTCGCGATCCGCGAGGGTTTCACGCCCGGCAACGCGCACCTCACCCAGGTCGATCCCGAGTGTGAGGGGATCAATATTCTCCGCGCCACCGAAAATACGCCGCCGAACATCGTGATCAAGAATAGCAGCGGTTTCGGCGGGGCCAATGTGGCGCTTGTCTTTAAGCGGACCACCTGACGCCGTGGTTCCCGCATCTTTTTTTCGGTCGCGAGTCGACGCTGTGTTCGGGCTTCCACGAGGCACGGCGTTCGTGGGAATTGATTGGATGGCGGAAACTTGCACTGAGTTTGTCCTGTGTAGGGTGTGCTTTAGTGATTCATCTTCGTTCGGCCACGACGCCCGGACCCATCCGTGGAGCGTGGCAGTGGCCGCTATTTCCGCCGGGTGCGTGCCGCGATTCACGGCCCTCTAAGCGAATGTCAAAACTCCGTATTCTCGTCCTTACATCCAGCACCGGCGGCGGCCACGACGCGCGGGCGGAGGCATTCGCGGAGTGGTGTTTTGAGCTCTACCGTCATGACGTCGACGTGCGCATCGAACAGATGCTCGAAAAATCGTCGGTTGTTAACCGGACGGCGGTGAATCTTTATAACCAGATTCAGCGGTTGGCGCCATGGATGCACAAGGTGTTCTATGCGGCGATTGAGCTCTTGAGTTGGCTGAATCGGCGGGATGTTACGTTTGGTGCCGACTATTACCTCACGGTGTTGGTCGACTACAAACCGCACCTCGTTTTCAGTGTGCATGATTGTCTGAACCGCGGTTATTTTCAGCTCGCGCGGCAGACGCTGGGCGTCGACGCCGTGCGCTGCGCGACCTACTGTGGCGAGTTTTCCGGTGGCTGGGGTTACTCGCGAAATTGGATTGAGCCCACGGCCGACCTCTATTTCTCCCGCACGCCGACGGCGGCGGACTATGCGGTGAAGCAGGGTATACCGGCCGAGAAATCCCGGGTTCGCGGGTATTTGATGCTGCCGCGTTCGCACCTCGAGGTGTTGAGTCCGGTGGATCGACGGGTATTCCATGCCAAACGACTCGGGCTCAATCCGGATAAATTTACGGTGTTTCTCGCGACGGGCGGCAACGGGGCCAACAACCATTTCGATCTACTGCCTGCGCTCGTAAAGCATGCAGACCGCGTTCAGGCCATCGTGATTTGCGGGAAGAACAAGGAGGCTTACAACGCGCTCGTGCATTGGCGGGCGCTGCATCCGGAGTTCGATTGTCACCTCGAAGGTTACTCCGACATCGTGCATCTCCACATGCAGGCGAGTGACGCGATTGTCACCCGGGGTGGGACGACCACTTGTGCGAAGGCGCTCCATTTCAAGTGCCCGATTATTTTCAATGCTTTTGGCGGGATTATGCCGCAGGAGGAACTGACCTGGAAATTCTTTCGCAATGGCGCGGCGTCGGAGAAAATTGAGGATGCGGCCGATTTCGCGCACCTGATTGACCGTTGGATCGCGAGCCCGGTAATTTATCAGAGGGTGAGAGATAATTTCCTGAAGTTACGCTACGAAGAGGATCCGACATTACTGATCGACGAACTGGTGGGCCTCGCCAACGAGGTGGTCGGGGCGAAACTTAGGCGCCGGGTCTTCCCTCCCGTCAACGGCAATGGCGGCGGAAAGTCGGGTTGAATTGGCGCCGGGAGAGCGGGCCAGAAAAATGGGCCGTGCGTCCGAGGGCCACGTGGTAGTGATTCCGCGTTGCGGGCGATTGGGGCGGCGCCAAACTCGTTTAACTGTGCCGACTGAAGCGCCCGTCATCGCCTACCTTTTTACGACATTTCCGAAATCAACGGAGACGTTTCTGCAACGCGAAATAATCGCGATGCGGGCGCACGACGTTAACCTCCGCCTCTATTCGCTGTGGGGTGGAGGCGGGGCGTTTCGTGGTGTGCCGGTGGCGAGCTTTAACAAGTGGCGGCTGCTCACGCTCGCGTGGATGATTCCGTATGAGTCATGGCGACGGCCGGAAGTGTTGCGGCAAGTCCTGCGCGGACTGTTCACTCGACGGGCGCCGTCGTGGATAAATTTCTGGGAGAATATGCTCGGGGCGGGTTTTGCCTGCCTCTTTGCGGCGGAGTTTCGCAAGGGCCGGCCGGCCTTGGTGCATGCAGCGTGGGGCGGTGCTCCGGCGACGGCGGCGTGGTTGCTGTGGCGGCTCGATGGGCACCGGTTTAGCGCGGCGGCGCATGCCTACGATATTTATGAACACGGGGGCGATTGGTGGCTGAAGGATAAATTGGAGCATGCGGCATTCGTCCATACCTCAACCGAAATGGGGCGACGCGCGCTGACTGAGCTCGGGCTTCCGGCGGAAAATATTTTCTGCATTCGCCGCGGGTTGGATCGGCTTCCGATTTTCAAGGCGTTGCGGGCGTCGCGTTCCCCGCTGCGGCTTGTCTGCGTGGCGAGACTCGTTGAGAAAAAAGGCTTGGATCACCAACTGCGTATTTATGCGGCGCTGCGTGCTGCGGGGGTGTTATTCGAGGCGCGCATCGTGGGCGAAGGTCCGCTGCAACCGGAATTGGAGCGACTAGCCGGGCGTTTGGGGATTGCGGCAAATGTGACGTTTACTGGGCATCTGGCGCACCACGACGTCTGGAATCAATTATCTTGGGCCGACGTCCTGTTGCACACCGGCGTGATTGCGCCGAGCGGCGACCGGGACGGTTTGCCGAATGTAATTCCGGAGGCGATGTCAGTTGGCGTGCTCGTCATTACCTCGCCGGCGGCGGCGACCACGGAGGCGATCACGCAAGGGATTACGGGTTTGGTTGCGCAAGTAGAGACGGCGGACGTCTGGGTGAGTGCGTTGCGGCGTCTGTCCACCGATGATGTGTTTGCGGAAAAACTGCGGAGCGCTGCCCGCGCATGGGTCGAAGAGCATTTTAATGCCCACCGGAATGCGGAGCGGGTCCTCGCGCAGTTCAAACGGGCGATCGCGCCATGATCTATTTCGATGTCACCAAGGCCCAGGGTGCCGGGCATCGCTCGGGCCTGATGCGGGTGAGTTCGCGACTCGCCGAAGAGTGGGGGAACGCCGTGGTCCCGGTGCGGTGGTCGGACTGGAATCGGACGACGTTACAGGCGGATGACTGGTATCTGACGAGCGAGTTATTTTCGGAGGAAGAGCGGCCGGGAATCACGGCCTTTTTGAGGAATCCGTGCTGTCGGTTGGGGGCGATTTTTCACGATGCGATTCCGTTGAAGCATCCGCACAGCACGTGGCCGCAGAGCGTGGCCCGGCATCCCGGCTATATGAAGTTGCTCACTCACTTTGACCGTGTGTGGGCGGTGTCAGAAGCGAGTCGCGACGAGTTACTGGGATTCTGGCGTTGGCAGGGCGTGGCGAAGTTCCCTGGGACGGAGGTGATTGCCTTGGGCGCTGATTTTGATGCGACGCCGCGGATTACCAAACGGGGCGGGCGCGGCACCGGTCGGGAGAGTCTCCTCTGCGTGGGTATTCTCGAACCACGGAAAAACCAGATGTTTCTCCTCGATGTAGTGGAGGAGCTCTGGGGTGAAGGAGTGAATTTTGACCTGCATCTGGTCGGTCGGGTTAACCCGCATTTTGGGAAACCCATCGTCGCGCGAGTCGAAAGCCTGCGGCGACGATTCCCGGCAGCGTTGCACTATCATCCTTCGGCCGACGACACCACGGTTGCCGCGCTCTATGCGGCAGCGCGTGCCAGTGTGTTTCCGACGATGGCGGAGGGGTGCGGGTTACCGTTGTTGGAGTCGCTGTGGAAGGGCGTCCCGTGCGTGTGTAGCGATCTACCCGTGCTGCGGGAAAACACGGCGGGCGGCGGCTGTTTGCCCGTCACACCCAATGACCGCGTGAAGTGGAAGGCGGCGCTGCAACGCGTGCTCACGGAGGATACGATGTATTCAATCTTACGGGCGGAGGCGACGACGCGGGGGCTGCCAACTTGGGCGGACGCGGCCAAGAATCTGCTGCACGCCCTGGAGGACTGAGTTCCTTACAGCTTCTTCACGGCATAGGCCATCGCGTCGGCAATTTTTTCGAGCTGCTCGTCGGTGTGCATCGCGGAGATCGCGGTGCGGATGAGGTCCTTGCCGGCGGGCACGGCCGGAGCGATCGACATGACGGTGAAAACGCCTTTTTCGAGCAGGGCCTTCCAAAATGGATAGACGCGTTCCTTGGAGCCCAGCACGATGGGTACAGCGGGCGTTTCACTTTCCCAGGTATCGAGGCCGAGTGATTTCAAAATCCCGCGGTATTTTTTCGTGTTGGACCAAAGTTTTTCGAGGTGCTGCGGCTCGGTTTGCATCAGCTCCAGCGAAGCCTGGGCGCACGCGGCCTGGCTCGGGCTGACGGCGGCGGAGAAGACGGTTTGTTTTGAATTGGTGCGGAGGTATTCGATGACCTCGCGGGAGGCAGCGACGAAGCCACCGGTGCTGGCGAGCGATTTCGACATACTGCCGCAAATGACGTCGACCTTGTCGTTGAGGCCGAAGTGATCGACGGTACCGCGGCCTTGGCGACCGAGAACACCGAAGCCATGCGCGTCGTCGAGGACAGTGAAACAACCGTGCTCTTCGGCGATTTCAGAAATTTCCGGCAGGCGGGCGATGTGCCCTTCCATGGAGTAAACGCCCTCGAGCACGAGCAGCTTGGTCGCGTTGGAATTCGTGGCGGCAATGACCGCGCGGAGGTCGTCGGGACTGTTGTGCGAGAAACGTTCGACCGTGGCCATGGAGAGGCGAATGCCGTCCCACAGACAGGAGTGGATGTTCTTATCGGCGAGGATGACGTCGCCCTTTTGCGCGAAGGAGGCTACGCTGGAGAGACACGAAATGTAGCCGGCGACACTGACGTGGCAGGCCTCGCGGCCGAGGAAGTCGGCGAGTTTTTCTTCGAGTTCGAGGTGATAGGCGCGGGAGCCGTTGGAGATGCGCGCACCGGTGCTGCTGGTGCCCCATTTCAGCAGGGAGGCACGGCCGGCTTCGATGACTTTCGGATGAAAGGAAAGGCCGAGGTAGTCATTGCTCGACAGCATGATCATATCGCGACCGTCGAGGCGGACCGTGGTGCCCTTTTGGGCCTCCATGGCGTGGTAGTAGGGCGCGTATTTCAGGCGCATCTTGGTCGCGTAGTCATCGCGACACCGCGCCAACAGGGTCTTTTTGTTCTTGGTGAAAAATGATAGCGCCATGTGCGCGCAAACCGTGAGTCGGCCCACTGGCATTGGCAAACGGAAAGGCGGGATTGGTGGCGGCGGCGGGCGCGACGGCTAAGCGCTTTTAGGGGCGACGCTTAAGGCCGCGCAGCCACGCGGTGAGATTCTCGGCGTAGTCGGACCAAGTGCGGAATTTGCGTGCGCGTGCGGCCGCAGCGAGTGCGGCGATTTCCTCAGGGTGAGCGATCAGGCGACGAAGGGCGTCGGCTAAACGGGTGGCATCGACGGCGTCGAGCGCCACGCAACCGCCACCCCGGGCGGACTCACCGAGTGCACCACGAGCGGAGCAGACACAGGGTTTGCCGTGCGCGAGGCTTTCGATCACGGGCAGGCCGAAGCCTTCAGTGAGCGAAGGGTAAACGGTGAAGGTGCAATGGCGGTAGGCAGCCGCGAGGTCCGCATCGCTGGCCGGCCCAGCGTAGTGCAGCGGGCGGCCGAGTGATTGGAGGGCGCGTAGGCGGTCGAGCGCGGTACGACCAGTTTGGGGTTGGACGAGGCCGATAACGTGAAGTTCGAATTGGACGCCGTCGGACCAAAGGCGTTCGCACGCTTCAAGGAGGGCGAGGTGGTTTTTGCGGCCCTCGAGAGTTCCGACGGAAAGTAGAATCGGCCGAGGGGGAGCGAGGGAAACGGCGTCGGCGTTGGGGGTGGTCGGGAGATCCACCCCGAGAGGGATGGCGTGCGTCGCGGGGGGATGGGTGATGCCGAGCCAGCGCCAATAATCGCGCAGGGAGTCGCGGGAATCTTCGGACACGGCGGCGACGCCATCGAAGGCGAGCAGTTCCACGAGGTAGGCTGGGAAGCGGGCGACGGTGCCGGCGGGGGAGAGCTCGGGGAACTTTAGCGCGATGGCGTCGTGGAAAACGGCGATGCGTGGTCCGGTGGTGGCGGCGAAGAGCTCGGGCAAAGCGGCTGCGGTGGTGGGCGTGAACACCTCCGGGACAATGAGACCGGCGGAGGAGGGAAGCGCTGAGACGGGCGGGCGCCCGGCGGCGGAAGCGGCGAACCAGCGACGGGTGAGCCCGCGAAGTTTCGCGGAAAGGGGCCAGGTGGAGCCGCGTTTGGCTGTCGTGGCTTCGGCGGTGAGATTTTTGTTTTCCCACGGCTCGAGTGGACGCCACATAGCGCGGTGGGGATCGTGAGTGATCGCCAGGGCGTTGCGACCGAGCGCGCGATGGAGGGAGCGGGTGACGCGTTGGACGCCGGTGCGCGCACGGGTGTGGCTCGTGTGGGAGAGGTCGAGGAGAAACGGGTCGGACATGGCGCGCTAGGGTTTTGGCAGCGTCAGCCGCAGATCATAAAGCGCAAACGCGAGGTCGCGGGCATCGGCGTGGGAGTTTTCCCGCGTGGCCGGGACGTCGGTGGTGAATTCGACGGAGGCCTGACCCTGTTCGATGCGGAGCGGCACGGAGTGATGCGTGGTCGGTAGCCCGATGGGGGCGCGCCAGATTTCGCGGCCCTTTTGCAAGATGATCACGTTGCGGGGTGCGAGGGCGCGCAGAGAAAAATCGAGCTGCACGAAGGCGTGCGTGCGCGGCCACGCCTCGAGTGTAATTTTGCCGTGGCCGCTGCACCACGACCAATGGCTGCGGCCGTGGTGCTCGCGGCCATACCAGCCCTCGCCTTGGTGGACGATGGCGGAGGTTCCCGACGCGCGCAGGGCGGCGATTTCCGTCGGATCGCGCGGCACGTCGCGGAGGGCGACAAAGCCGGCGAAGACGGTGAGGTTGCCAATCAGCAGCCAGGCGAGGGGAGCGCGGGTGCGTTGGACAAAGAGGTTGAACGCGAGGGTGAGCGGCAGGAGGACGCGCAGGGCTGCGCCGGGAAAATCTTCCCACACGGCGGTGCCGAGGAAGAGCAACATAACGGTGTAGGCAAAACCGACCCGCCACCAGCGGTCGTCGAGGCGCCAGCGGGTGAAAAAAAACAGGCCTTGCGCGGTGAGGCCGACGGTCGCGAGCAAGGTCGTCCACGCGAGCGCGTGGTCGGTGACGGTGAAAACGGCCGAGGTGGCGGCGGCCCATTTTTCGATGAGCCCGGCGCCGGGGAGGGTGAAGTTGGCCCAGCCGGCATCGGCTGCGCCGATCCGCCAGCGGAGGTATAAGAGCCAGAGCGCCAGCGGGACGGCGATGGCGATGGCGCGAAGAATGTTGCGAAGCGAAAAAAATGGACACTCAGCGAGTCCGGCGAAGGCGAGAAGGGATGTTTCACGGGCGAGCGCGGTGGCGGCGAGCAGCGCGGCGGCGGATTTTGGACGGGCGCGCTCAACGGCGAAGAGTGCGGCGGCGAGAAATGCCAGTGCGATCAAGTCGGTCAGCGCGAGACGCACGCTCGCGAGTGCGCCGGCTGAAAAAAGCACGCCGCTCCAAGCGATCAGGCCGCGAGTGTCGGACACCGCGAGTAGCTTCCAAAGAAGCGCGGCGAGGGCGAACCAAGCGAGGAGGTTGAGCAACGGGTAGGTATGGATGATCCAAGCCGGCTGGCCGGCCCCCAGGATCCAGGCGAGGACGGGTGGCAAAATGCGGCGGGCACGGTAGGACAGGTTGTCCATGGCGCGCGGCAGTTCGGGGTCACGCAGCGTCGGGTCGTGGGCGATTTGCGCGTAGTAGAGACCGTCGTAGCCGCCGGTGTCGCGGTGCACATACACGGGTAGTTGGCGGAACGCGTCGATCTTCAGGTCATCGTTGGGTGCGTCGAGTTGGATCAGCGAAGTTAGACCATATACGGGGTGCCAGAAACGCCCCATCAGCATCAAAAATAGTGCGACCGCAGCCAAGGCGGCGGCGCGCAGCAGCCAACGGTGACGCGATGAGTTCGGGTCGATCATTTGGCGACGGGGGCAGGAACTGCGGCGATGAGGCGCCAAAGGCTGATGCTTTCGTGGGTCGAGAGCTTGGTCCATTCGCCGGGACAGCGGTCGCGGAATACTCCGTCTTCTTCGGCGGCGGAAATTTCGGCGTAGACCGGGATATTGGCCGAGCGAGCGAGGCTAGCGTAGTGGGCGAACTCGGTGGCGTTGATAAAATCCCAGCGCAACACGGGGAAATTAGTGTAGTAGTAAACGGCTCCGCTGGTTTGGCCGCAGACAATCAGCGCATTGGACGGAAGCGTGGTGCGGGCGGCGTGGGTGGCGGTGGCGTAGGGTTGTTCATAGCCCTGGATGAAGAGAATACCGAGTTTCCGGGTCGAGTGCCACGAACCGGCAACTGCCCAAATGATGAGAATTGCCGCGGCGATCAGACGGATTCTCGGGGCGGACAGGGCGGTTGAACTCGTGAGGGCGTTGACGCCCAAGAGGCCACCGAAAATGAGCGCAGGCAGCGCCGGCAGAATGAAACGAAGGCAGGACCAGTCTTCCTGGGAAATCGCGTAAAAAACGTAGGGAGCGGTCAGGGCAAAGAACCAGGTCGCAAGCGCAATGAGCAAACGAGTGCGCGTGGCGCGGCGAACCAAGGCCACGAGCGGAAGGACGAGGAGAGCGGTGGGCAGAAACGTGGCGAGTGCTCGGCCGAAGTGGAGGAGGGTTGGCCACGCGTAGCTCAGCGCAAAGGCGGTTTCGATTCCGGGATAACCTGAGCGAAAAACGCCGCCGTAGAGTGTGTGATTGTAGGTGGCGAACCACAGGGCGCCGGGCAGACCGGCAAGCGTGAGGCAGACGATTTTTCTGAAATTTGGCCCAATGAAGATGAGGAGTGACGGGTATAAGAGGACATTGGTCGGACGAACGAGGACGGCGATCGACAGGGCGAAACCACCGGCGAGCGCCCATGCCGCAGACTGTGATGCGCGAAGTGCGGCAAAGACAGCAGCGAGGCACCAGGTTGTCGCGAGCACGTCGCTAAGGGGTTGGATACTCGAAAAAATGAGCGGCGGGAACGAGGCCAGACAGACCGTGCCGGCGGCGGCGAGCCACGGGTCCAGTGCAAGCTCGCGAGCGATGAGGTAGAAGAGCCACAACGTGCCGACAGTCGCGAGGACGGCAACTGCCAGTGGTCCAAGCGTCCAACCGAGCAGCAAACCAGCAGCGGCATAGTGGAGCGGAAGTCCAGACGGATAGGTGGGTGGCAGGAGTGGGTTGTCGGCGGTTGGGAAAAAACCGTGCGGTGAGAAATGGAGGCGACTGGTGGACGGCACCGGTAAGAACGCGGCGGGCAGGCGCAAGTCGGCTTGCCGGTGGCCACTGGCGAGGAGGCGGGCGCTGTTGAGGTAACCGGAGGAATCGGCGCCACCGGCGACGGTCGAGGTGTTGAGCCCGAGAAAGACGGCGTAGCCTGCAAGCAGGAGGATGGCCAAAGAGACGAACCAACGGGGGGCGCGCGGAGCGAGGGCAGGGGGATTCGGATTTGACATGGCGCGCTCGCGTTCTGTGATGCGGCAAACTGCACGTGAGAAATTTGGAAGACAAGCACCCGCATCAGCTTCGTTCACGCCTCCCCGCACAAGGAGTGCGGAGCGCGGAATGAGCACGCGTCGCGTCCCGCAAAACGTCAGTTGGTTCCGTGCGTTGGTGGCCTCGCCGTGGCGGGTGCTGTGCCTCGCCAGCGCGGTGTTTTTCCTCTCGGCGGTGCAGAAATTTTATGATCCGACGACCGGTTTCTCGAGTTTGATCTCGATCGGCGATCAGTTGGGCGAACACAAGGTCAGCCAACTGAAGCGGGTGCCGCACTATATCTACGAAAATTCGGCGGGCTACGACGGCGCGTATTACGTGCAGTTGGCGCTCAATCCGACGCTCGATAATCCGGAGCTGAAAACCTCGATCGACAACCTGCCGTATCGAGCGAAGCGAATTTTGTTTTGCTGGGCGGCTTGGGTGATGGGTCTGGGTAAGGCGGCGTGGGTCGTGCAGGCGCACGCCTTGATCAATGTGCTGTGCTGGTTGGCGCTCGGCTGGGTGTTGCTGCGGTGGTTTCCGCCGACGGACGCAGAAAATTTTTTCCGTTGGGCGGCAGTCATGTTTTCCCATGGGGTGTGCATGAGTGTGCGGCATTCGCTCGTAGATGGGCCGAGCCTGCTGCTGGTGGCGCTCGCGATGCGTTGGGTGGAAATGGGTCACCGGGCGCGGGGCGGGGCGGTGCTCGCTTTGGCGGGACTCGGTAAGGAAACGAGTCTGCTGGCGGTGGCGGGCGTGGCGGATTTCAACTGGAAGGCACCGAAAACGTGGTGGCGCGCGGGGGTGATGGCCGGCTTGGTGGCCGTGCCGCTGTTCGCTTGGATGGGCTATATCAAATGGAAATTTGGTGCGGCCGAGGACCCCGGGATGGGGAACTTCACATTGCCGCTCGCGGGCTTGGCGGAAAAATGGGGCGATGCCTTCGCCAATCTGGCGGTGCGGGGAGATTCGACGGTGCGCTGGGCGACGCTCGGCGTGGTCTGCGCTCTCACGGTGCAGTGGATGTTTTTTGCACTGCGCTGGCGGCCGGCGGAGGCGTGGTGGCGGATTGGCGCGGCGTTTGCGGGCATGATGGTGTTTCTCTCGACGCCCGTGTGGGAGGGTTTCCCCGGGGCTTCGACGCGCGTGCTGCTGCCGATGACCTTGGCGTTCAATATTCTCGTGCCACGTGGCCGAAAATGGTTGCCGGTGTTGATCGCCGGAAACCTGACGGTGCTCGCGTCCTACCGAGAGTTTTCACCACCGGCGCGGGAGTTTTTCCAGCTTGCCGGAGAACGTGAGGTGGTGGGTGCGGTGCGGGTCGAGGTGGGCGGCGGCTGGTATGGACCGGAGTCCTTTAAGGACGAGACCTGGCGCTGGAGTTCAGGGAAATCCGAATTGCGCCTGCGCAATGCGTCGGGTGGTCCGCTGGCCACGGTGGTGCGGGGGCGGGTCGCGGCGTTGGATGCCCGGTCGCTCCGGATATTCTTGGGTGATGCCATGGTGTGGTCCGGCGAAATCGGCGAAAAGCAGGTGCCATTTAAGTTTGGCTGCACGGTGCCGGATGGGGGCGCGGTGTGGCGCTTTGTGGCGGACAAGCCAGGACGCAAGGTAGGCACGGATCCGCGGATGCTTTCGTTTAATATTTTTGATTTGGAAGTCGTCGTGCAGCCGGCTGACGGCCAACGATAGAGGCACATGGGAATCAGGATCCGAGATATTCTTTGGTGGGTGCCGGGCTTTCGCGGGCTGGAAAAGGAGCACCGGCGGCTGGTCGCGCAGGTGGCGAAATTGCATGCCGCGTTGGAGCACGAGCGGGCGGCGCGCGGAACGATCGCCGAGTTTTTCCCGCCAGGGCACTTTTATTCGCCATTGCCGTCACGGGATGAAATCGCCGCCGTGTTTGCCCGGGGTGGATTCGGACCACCGTTCGCGGACGTTGATTTGAATGAAGCCGGGCAGGTGGCGCGGCTAGAGCGGTTCGCGCGTTTCTATCCGGAGCAACCCTATCCCGAGCGGGCGACGGCTGGGCGGCGGTTCTATTTGGATAATCCGTCCTACGGCCACTTCGATGCGATCATGCTCTGGTCGATGCTGCGGGAGGCGCAGCCGAAGCGGATCATTGAAGTGGGCTCGGGCTTTAGTTCGGCCGCGATGCTGGATGCGCGCGACCACGGGCGCATCGGCACGCCGGAGTTTACGTTTATCGACCCGGACATGGCGCGGCTGCGTCCGCTGCTGCGCAGTGGGGACGAAGGACGCGTGACGTTAATCGAAAAAATCGTGCAGGAGGTGCCGTTGGACACCTTCGCCGCCCTACGGGCGAATGATGTGCTGTTCATCGATTCATCCCACGTGAGCAAAATTGGGAGCGATGTGAACCGGTTGTTTTTCGACGTGCTGCCGGCGCTCGCGCCCGGGGTGATCATCCATATTCACGATGTGGCGGGAAATCTGGATTATCCGCGCGAGTGGCTCGAAGAAGGGCGCGCGTGGAACGAGCAATACTTGCTCCGGGCATTCTTGATGAACAACCCGGCCTATCGCGTGGAGCTGTTTACGGGGTGGTTGTTCAACACCCGTCACGCGTGGTTTCGCGAGCACATGCCGCTGTGTGCGCGCGGTGGGGGCGGACAGATGTGGCTGCGGAAGATCGCGAAGTAAGACGGGGCGTTCGATTACATCGCCCGCCGGCCCCACTCAAAAGGCGGCGATGGCTTCCAGCCGGCGGCGGTAGCGGGTGCCGATGACGGCGGGGGAGAAGCGAGACTCGATGGTCGCACGAGCGGCGGCGCCGAGGGAGGCGCACCGGGCCGGATCGGCGACGAGGCGGCGCATGTGTTCAGCGGCGTGGGTGGAATCGGGGTCGGCCCAGGTGGAGCCTTTCGCGTAAGGGCCGTGGTGGCGGTCGAGCGTGATGAGCGGGGCGCGGACGGGGCAGCCGTTGGCGGTGTTGACGAATTCGGCGGTCGCGGACCAGTCGGTGGAGATGACGGGTTTGCCGAGATACATCGCTTCGGCAACGGCGAGGCCGAAGCCTTCGGAGCGGTGGAGCGAGACGAAGCAGTCGCAGGCGGCTTCGAGGGCATAGACGTCGGCACGGGAGAACGTGCCGGTGAGAAGCACGGTGCCGGGGAGATCGCGCACGCTCTCCTGGAGGCCGGCGAAGTCGGCTTCGTTGCCGGCGACGTTCTGGACTTTCACCACGAGCGCGGCCCGGTGGCCCGCGAGACCGGATTGGCGGAAGGCGGCGAGGACGGCGCGGGGGTTCTTGCGTTCGGCGTAGGAGTTGAGGTCGAAGAGGGTGAGGAAGAGAAACGGGTCGGCGGGGAGGCCGAGGCGCGCGCGGAGGGCGGCGGTTGATTCTGTGGGGCGGGTGAACGAAATCGCGTGCGGCATCGTGAGCACGGGCACCGGCGATTTGAGGCCGATCGCGGCGGTGGCGAAATCGCTCGGGGTCCAGACCTCGTCGTAGAAATCGAAGGCCGGCACCCAGGCGGCGGGAAACTCGGGGAGCTCCCAGGCGAAGTAGGCGACGTTGTATTTGTTGGCGCGGAATTTTTCGCCGTGGTGGTGGTCGAGATCGCGGGACGCGGGCGGATCAATGTGGATGACGTTTACGCCGTGGGGGTTTTCGTCGGTGAGACGGGCGGCGTAGGTCTGGTCGCCGAGGCGGTTTTTGCAGTTGAGTTTGAGCGGGACGAGCGCCGAGGGGAGGCCGGCGGCGTCGGCGGCGCGGACCATGCAACGGGCGGACTCGCCTACGCCGAGGTCGGCCGTGAGAAAGCCGGCGATGTTGAGTCCGAGGCTGACATGGGAGCGGGTGAAGTCCGACGAGTAGGGAGATTGGCGGCGCGAGAAGTCGTAGATGTTTTCGCCGGCCTGCGTGGTGAGCGTCGCGATGCGTAGCTGGCGATTTTTATTTTGGGCGCGGAAGCGTTGGAGCGGACTGAGGCCGGTGACGCGGCCGAGCCAGGCGAGGGCGTTGGTTATGCCGGTTGAGGAGAGTTCGAGCGTGAGGGTGATGCTCGGCGAGGAGGGGAGCGGGAGGTTCAGTTCCCACGGTCCGGGGGCGAGGTCGCGAAGCGTGCCGGCGGGTTGACCGTTGACGAAGACGGTGAGGCTGGGGCAGGACGATTCGAGCGGACCAGCGGCGGGGTGTGGGCGAAACTCCCCGCGCAGGACGAGGGCGCGGACGTCGCCAAGGGGGGGCAGGTGGATCGTGCCGCATGCGCGCAGCCAAGCGGATTCGGGGACGAATTCGTCGAAGAAAATACCGGAGTAGTGGGTGAAGCGCCGGGATTGGGCGCCGCCGACGGGAGGCGTGCGGTGAGCTGAACGCATGGAATCGAAGTCGAGCGAAGGGCGGGCCGGTGGGCTTGGCAAAACTTAACGAGTTGGCGGGGGCGCGGCGGGCTCGGCGGGCGTCGCGCGCGGCCGGGAGAACAGCAACACGAGGCCGCCGGCAAGGCTCCACAGCACGCCAATGGCCCAAATGAGAACGGCGAGGAGCAGGGCGTGTTGGCGGGCGTCGTCGGTGGGCAAGAGACCAAGGAGCGCGAAGGTGCCGAGCATGGCGCCTTCGCGGATGCCGTGACCGCCGACGCTGACGGGTAGTACGGTCGCGGCGTAGGCGACCGACATCGCGAGCGAGACTTCGATGAAGGGCAGAGGAAAACCGATACTGCGGGCGAGCAGCCAGACGGAGACGAAATCGAGCCACCAAATGAGGTAACTCAGGGCGAGGGCCGCGACGAGAGCGCCTCGGGCGGAACCGGTGCGTTGCAAAATCTCCGCGAAGGTGGCGGTGTGGGTTTCGCCGAGCCAGCGCGCCAGCCAACGCGGCGGGCGTCGGCATGCGACGACGAAGACGATGAGACTGGCGAGCGAAAGGGCGGCGCAGAGTCCGAGGAGGAAACGGAGTTCGGCGTGGCGGGCCACGGCGTCTAGTCTGAGAAGCAACGTGAGTCCGGCGATACTGAGCAAAACGACGAGGCCGAGCACGCGGTCGAGCACGGTCGCGGCGAGGCCGGCGGGGGCGCGGGACGGAGCGTCGCGGCAAACGTAGAAGGCTTTGGCGGCGTCGCCCCCGAGTCCGCCGAGGAGGAAGGCGTTGTAGAAATTGCCGATCCAGGTGACGACGTGGGCCCAGGGCAGCGAAAGCGCGACGCCCTGCGCGCGGAGGAGCAGCCACCAGCGCCACGCGTGGAGCGGGAAAGTTACGCCGGCGACGAGGGCGGCGAGGGCGACTGGCAGGGAGGCGAATGGTCCGCGCAGATCGGTAAATTGGCGCCAGTTGACGCTCCACACGAGGGCGCCGACCAGCAGGGCAGAGAACGCATAGCGGGCGGCGCGGCCGGCGGGGGTGTCGAGGAGGGCGAGGAAGCGGCGCGTCATTGCGGCGAAAAAATGAGAGTGGGCGGCCCGGGCGCCGGGCGGCAATGGATAATGTTGCGGGCGGGCGGCGGGCTCCTCCCAATGGGCGGCCCTGCATGAACGCTGATGAATATCGAAAACTCGCGGAGGTGGAGGACCGGATGTGGTATTTCCGGTCGTTGCACCGGCATGTCGCGCGAGTTTTGGCGAAGGCCGGAGTGAAACCGGACGCGCACCTGCTTGATGCGGGGTGCGGCACGGGTGGGATGATTTTGCGGCTGGGCCGGGAGCAACCGGGTTGGCGATGGAGCGGGATCGATTTCATGCCGCTCGCGTGTGAGCTGGCGCGCGAGCGGTGCGCGCAGGGCACGGATATTCGTGAGGCGAGTGTGACGGCGCTGCCATTTGCCGAGGCGAGTTTTGAGGCGGTGGTTTCGGCGGACGTGATTTGTCAGGTCGAGGACGCGGACGTCGCGGTGCGGGAATTTTTTCGGGTACTGAAGCCCGGTGGCGTCGTGGTGATCAACGTGCCGGCCTACATGTGGATGTGGTCGTATCACGATGATTCGTGTCAGACGAAGCACCGTTACACGCGGCCCGAGGTGGAGGCGTTGATGAACGAGGCGGGCTTTGGCGACGGGTGGAGCACGCACCTAAACGCGCTGCCGTTTCCGCTGCTGTGGGCGAAGCGCAAGCTGCTGCGTTCGTCGAAGGACACGAGCGATATGAAGGACTATCCGGCAATCGTGGATGCCGGGTTCAGCGCGCTGGTCGCACCGGAGCATGCGTGGCTGAAGGCCGGGGGACGCTGGGCGTGGGGTTCGTCGGTGTTTGCGGTGGCGAGAAAACCGGTGAAGAAAGTTGAGCGTTGAAAGTTGAGCGTTGAGCGCACGAAACAGGACAAAACAGCATGATCCATTTCCCGGTCGCCTTTGCGTTGCTGTTACACGTGCTATTTTGGGGCGCGGGGTTGGCGATCCTCGCGATGCCGCGGGCGTGGCGGCGGTTTTGGCCGGTGCTCGTGGTGCCGGCAGGTCTGGCGTTGCAGTCGGCGGTGGTGTGGGCGGGCGCGATGGCGGGGCTGAAAGGCACGAACAGTTATGCGCTGGGCAGTGAAGTGCTGCCCTTGGTATTCCTGGTGGTGGCGTGGTGGCGGTGCGGCGGAAGCGCGCTCTGGGTGGATATGCAACGGATCGGGATCGTCTGGCTGGCGAGTGCCGGGTGTCTGGCGTTGCTGGTGATCCCGCTGGCCTGGGCTGCGCACGGGCTGACGACGATCTCGCTCGGGAGTTGCGATGCCGGAGACTATGCGGCGGGGGCGAGAGTGTTGCAGGAATTCGCGCGGACGGAGCGGGGCGGATTTATCGGACTGACGGAGGTGGTGCGGGTGCAGTCGGTGGATAATTTTTTCGATTACTGGACGCGGCTGAATCATTTTACGCCGTCGGCCGTGATCGCGTTCAACGGGTCGGTGCTCGGGTGCGCGCCGCACGAACTGACGAGTTTGCTGACGATGGTCTTGCTGGCGGGTTCGCTGCCGGTGGTTTTTTGGATGGCGCGGGCGGTGATTGGTTTCAGTGCGGTGCCGAGTGCGGCGGTGGCGGTCCTCTACGGGGTGAGTCCGCTGAATTGGTATGTCGTCGGGCATGTGGCGCCGGGGCAGTTGCTCGCGGCGATGGCGGTGGCGCTCATCACGTGGGCGGGGGTGGCGCTGTGGCGCGGGCGGCTGACGTGGCGGCGCAGCGGGCAGTTGGCCGGCGTGCTGGCGGTGGGCTACTGGCTGCTGCTCGGCAGTTACAATTTTTTCATCATACTCTGTCTCGTGCCAGCCGTCGCGTATGCGGGCGGTCTGGCGCTGTGGCATGGCGAGTGGCGGCGCTTCGGTCGGTGGCTGGTGATGGTGTTGTGGCCGTTGGGTGTGTGCGCGGCGGTGTTTGGCGGACGCATCGCGGGATTGGTCGAACGATTTCAGCTGCTGCGCACCTATGATTTTGGGTGGAAGATTCCGGTGCTCACCCCGGAGGGTTGGCTCGGTTTGGTCAGCGGGCCGGATTTGGAACCGTGGCACTGCGGAGGCCTGCGTTGGGTGTTGGCAGTAGCGGTGATCGGCCTGCTCGCGTGGGCGACGCTCCGGGCGATGCGCGAGCGGCGGAGGAAAACGTGGATCGCGGTGGCGGTGACGGTGCCCGTGCTGCTCGGCTATGCGGTGCTCCAATGGCGCGGCGCCCGGCTCGGCACGAATGCGAGTTATGATGCGTTCAAGCTTTTCGCGGTGTTTTACCCGGTGATGCTGCCGGCGTTTTGCTGGTGGATCACGCTGCGATGGAGTCAGCGGCTGACCGAATGGCTCGGGGTGACGGGCGTGGCGTGCGTGGTGTTGCTGGGGAACGCCGTGGGGACCGGGATGATTTTTTGGCGGATGTGCACGCCGCCGCTCATCGTAAGTGGGGAACTGCGGCAGCTGAGGAAAATCGAAGCGATGCCGGACGTGGCGTCGGTGAACGTGTTGTTGCCGGACATGTGGTCGCGGTTGTGGGCGAATGCATTTCTCCTGAAGAAACCGCAATATTTCCTGACGGATACGTATGAAGGACGCTGGCACACGGACTTGAAGGGCGCGTGGGATTTGGGTGGTGGCATGATCGCAGTGAAGCCGGCGGAAAGCCGGCGGAGGCAGCTCACCCCGAGTGCGGCGCTGGTGGAAACGGGCGGGGCGGATTTTATGCGCGTGACGCTCGGCGACGGCTGGCATCTCGAAGAGAGTGACGCGAAGACAGGGACGCGTTGGACGTGGACGAAAGGCGAAGCGACTTTGCGCGTGGAGAATCCCCATGCGTGGCCGGTGCGGATCCGCGGCACGCTCGATGGCTGGAGCCTCGGAGCGCGTGATTTGAGGTTGACCGTGGAGGGCCAAGCCGACGCCGGTGCGGTGCGCAATCTCGCCGGACAACGCGTGAAAACGGAATTTCCGGAGGTGGTGGTGCCGAGCGGGCGCTCGACGATCGTGGTGCGCTCGGTGCAGCCGTGGATGGCGCCGAACGCGGGCGACTCGCGGACGCTCGGGCTGTGTGTGTTTGGGATCGAGTTTGCGACGCGGCGGTAGTTGGCCGGAGGGAGATTTGAGGTTGGCGCGCGGCGGAAGTGCGGGCTTTGTTGGCAGGCACATGGCTGAGACGAAAAATTTGCGGCGGATTTTTGTGGGGAAACGCGTGCTGATCACCGGTGGGTTGGGCTTTATCGGCTCGAATCTCGCGCGGGAGTTGGTGCGGCTCGGGGCGAAGGTGAGCGTGGTGGATTCGCTGATTCCGGAATACGGCGGCAACCGGAGGAATCTCGCGGGGCTGGCGGGGCAGGTGAAAGTGCACGTCGCGGATGTGCGCGATTGGCCAAAATTGCCGGCGCTCGTGCGGGGGCAGGATTTTTTGTTCAACCTCGCGGGCCAGACGAGTCACATGGACTCGATGACGGATCCGCAGACGGACTTGGATATCAATGGTCGGGCGCAGTTGGCGATTTTGGAGGCGTGCCGCGTGCACAATCCGGGCGTGCGCATCGTGTTTGCGAGCACGCGGCAGATTTATGGGAAGCCGGATTATTTGCCGGTGGACGAAAAGCATCCGCTGCGGCCGGTGGACGTGAACGGGATCAATAAAATCGCGGGCGAATCGTTTCACCTGCTTTACTCACGCGTGCACGGGATTCGGGCGACGGCGTTGCGGCTGACAAATACGATCGGACCGCGGATGCGGGTGAAGGACGCGCGGCAGACGTTTGTGGGGGTGTGGATCCGGCGGCTCGTCGAGGGCGAGGCGATCGAGGTGTGGGGTGGAGAGCAGTTGCGCGATTTTACCTATGTGGACGATGCGGTGGACGCATTTCTCCGGGCGGCGGCGAACGATGCGGCGATCGGCGAGGTGTTCAATTTGGGTGGGCCGCCACCCGTGTCGTTGGAACAACTCGCGGCGATACTCGTGGAATTGAATGGTGGCGGTTATTACGTGGTGAAGACGTTTCCGGCAGAGCGGAAGAAAATCGACATCGGCGACTACTATGCGGACGACCGGTTGATCCGGAAGAAACTGGGGTGGCGGGCACGGACAGATTTGCGGACGGCGCTCAAGCGGACGTTGGCGTATTATCGCAAGGAACTGCGGCACTACGTGTGAAGCGGGCAAGGCGGACGGTTGGGACGAATGAGTGGGTTGCTTTTTTGGAGTGGCGGTGAAGGAAGGGCGTTACCACCGTAGAGCAGAATCCAGCCATGTCTTCCTTCGCCCTCAGTTTTGTCATTCCGCTTTATCGCAGCGCCGAGACCATCGGTGCGGTGGTGCGGGCGATCGAGGAACTGAAGATCGAGGGCGGACATGAGATCGTGTTGGTGAACGACGGGAGTCCCGACGGGACGGCGGAGGTGTGTCGGGGGCTGGTGGCGGCGGCGAGAGTGCCGATCACTTACGTCGAGCACGCGCGCAATTTTGGGGAACACAATGCCGTGCTCACCGGATGGCGCAACGCGCGTGGGGCGCACATCGTGAATCTCGACGACGACGGGCAGAATCCGCCGGCGGAGGCGGCGCGCCTGTGGCGGCACGCGCAGAGCGAAGGGCTCGATGTGGTATTCGGCCACTACGCGGTGAAACAGCACTCGGCGTGGCGGAATTTTGGGAGCTGGTTTACGAATCGCATGACGGATTGGGCGCTCGATAAGCCGCCGGGTTTTTATCTTTCGAGTTTCCGGTGTGTGACGGCGTTTGTCGCGCAGCAGGTGGTGGG
>Ga0209829_10000056_pt1 | contig 92361 bp, 85 predicted proteins | sample C_140205_EF_Meta_FD_187311 | JGI IMG/M metagenome (GOLD analysis project Ga0209829, IMG submission 187311) | Freshwater microbial communities from Lake Croche, Canada to study carbon cycling - C_140205_EF_MetaG (SPAdes) (version 2) | ecosystem: Environmental > Aquatic > Freshwater > Lake...
GCGAACTCCTAGAGTCCCTCGTCATGAAGAAATCGCGCGTGGCGGCGAAGGCTGTTCCGGCCTAGTATGATGACGGATGTGCGCCAACGTGCTCCGGTCCGTCGCGTGCGGGTGTGCTATTACAACACATGGGCCGGCCCGCTCGAAGCGGCCGCGGACTACCTTGCGAGAGTTCCGGACATCAATCTTGAGCCACTCGTAACCAACGCGGCGGACAAGACGCTCATGCAGAAGGCGCGTTTGGATTGCGATTGGTATGCGGAGAATCTCCGTTGCTTCGCAGCGCTGCAGCACAAGGGTATCGAGTTTTTACCCGCATGGGTGTGCGGTAAACATGGAGCGCTGGATTTCGCCAGGGTTCCGCGGGAACCGGGCGAAGAGCGCTGGTTTATAACGATGGCGCATCAACCCCAGTCGCTTGGGCCGCTGGCGGAAAAGGTATTCGCGCTCCTCGCAAAAACCGGTGTACGGCACCTGTATTATGCGTTCGATGAGGCGAGTCGGGCCATGCCGTGTTTCTCGCAGATTGCCCCATTCCTCGATGCATTGATTCACGATGAGGCTCCGCTGGAGGAGGTTGGACAGGCTCGTTTGAAGCCAACGGGTGCTACGCTGCACCGGAGTTGGGTCGCAAATTTCGTGCCCTTCGCCGAACCCTTTAATGAATCGCCGGAGGAGAGAATTTTGTTCTTGGGGTCGCAAATGGGACTGACGCCGCATCGCCAACGCCAACTCGATTACCTGAAGAAACGTTTCGGTGACCGGTTAGTTGCGAGTCATGACCACTCCATCGCTGTGACGGACCGCGGATCGCTTAATCGGTTCAAAGTTGGATTTTGCCCAGAGGGTCGAATGTTCGCTACTCCCGCGATGGGTCGCACGCATACGGACCGGCCGTTTTGGTCCGGATGTCTTGGATTGGTCCCAGTGAGTGAGGACTCGGCAGCGGGCGGGCGATTGGAGGACCTGCACCGTGCGGGAATGATCGTGCGTTATGCGCATGGTGACTTGGTGGCGCTCGGCGCTGCCTGCGAGCGTGCGTTGGCCATGTCGAATGACGAGCGCCGGAAGATCTACGATCATTTCAATCGCCATGAAACCGTCGGCACGGTCGTGGCGGGGATGCTGGCCAGGACTTTAGCCTAATTTAGGCGAGCCGGGTGACCATCGAAGCGAAGGCCTCTTCGAGTCCGCGGGTAAATTTACCTGCGTCACAAAGGGGGCTGGCACGAAGCTGTTCACGTAATCCGCTCCGTAGTGAGCGCAGGCGCGGCAAATCGTGAGCGGTCGCGACGGCGAGTTGCACGTAGGCATCGGGTGTCGTGGCGATCCAGTCGCTCAGGTCAGTGTGGGTGAGCAGACTGGCACCCACTCGCGCCACGTGGGTGCATCCGGCGAGCGTGATGACGGGCACGCCCATCCAAAGGGCTTCACAGGTCGTGGTGGTGCCATTGTAGGGAAACGGGTCGAGTGCCACGTCTACGCCATGATAAAGGGCGAGATGATCGGAGACGGACAGTTCTTCGCCATTGAGCGTGATGCGATCCGGGGTGATGCCAGCTGCGGAAAAAACAGCGTGGAGTCGGAATGCGACGGTGGAATCGCTTAGCCCGCGGGACTTGAGAAGTAGGCGGGCTTTAGGCAACGCAGTGAGAATTTGTGCCCACAAGGAGAAGACCTCGGGGGTGAGTTTCGCGAAACTGTTGAAGCAACCAAAAGTGATTTCCCCGGGTTCAATCGCCGGCAGAGCATTGACCGGCGGGCTATCGTCGTCTGGCCGGTAACAGGAAAATGTGGTCGGCAAACGAACGAGTTTTTCGGAATGGAACGCTTCGGTCAGACCGACGGGATCGCTTACTCGGTCGGTGATCCGGTAGTCAATCGCGGCGAGACCGGTGGTATTGGGATAGCCGATCCACGTCGCTTGCACGCGGGCAGGGCGGCGGGCGAAAACGAGCAAGCGGTGGTGCGCGGTGTGGCCGGCGAGATCGATCAGAAGATCGAGTGAGTCGTCGCGGATGAGCTCGGCAGCGGCGTGATCTTCGAGGAATGCAATGTCGCGCCAGTGCTCAACCTGACGGCGGAGTCGGGCGGTGACGTGGTCGGGCACGCGGACGTTCGCGTAACAGAACACTTCGAAGCGAGTCCGATCGTGGGCGGCAAGAACCGGTTCGATAAAATAGGCTACAGCATGATGTGTGAAATCAGGGGAGAGATAACCGATGCGTAGCCGACGATCGGCGGCTGACGCAGGAGCGGGCGACGGGGCGAGCGGCGCGAGCGACACAGCATAGAGCGAATGCCAGCGACGGTGTTCGGCGAGCTGATCAACAGGAGAAAGTCCGGGAAGAAAGTTGAGGGCGAGCAGGAGGTTGCTGTGTGTGCCAGGGGCGGGTTGGGTGGTGAGTGCTGCCCGGAACTGGGAGATGGCTTCGCTGAGCAGGCCTTCTGATTTGGCGAGTCGACCGAGGTTATCGTGGGCGGCAGCGTAGTTCGGTCGCAGCCGTAGGGCTTCGGCAAACGCGGCTCGAGCTTCCGTGGTGCGGCCGAGTGCGGCCAAGGTGTGACCGAGGATATTGTGCGTTTCGGGACGGGTGGGCTCCAAGGTGACGGCGCGTTGGAAAGCCGCGAGCGCTTCGGTACGCGCGTCGGCCTCGAGCGCCGCGACGCCTAGGTTGAGCCAAATCGGTGGTCGCTCAGGTGCCAGGCGAGTGGCCGTGCGAAGCGCGGTGAGCGCGTCGGATATCCGGCCCTGCGATTTGGCAATGTTGCCGATCTGATGGTGAGCCTCGGCGAGAGTGGGATCTAATTCGACCGCGCGGGCGAGGGCGGCATGGGCGTCAACGGGCCGCCGCAATGCGCGGAGGGCGATGGCGTGCAGGAGGTGCAGAGGGGCGGCGCCGGGTTGAAGTTTCAGGGCCCGAGCAAAGCATGATTCGGCGCGAGCTGTCTCGCCCTGCTGTTGGGCGAGCTGCCCGAGGAACGTTAGCGCGGCGACGTGGTTTGGTTCGAGCGTGAGAATTTCTTCACCGGTGGCGATCGCCTCGGCCAGACGACCCGCGCGATAGTGTGCGACGGCGGAGGCGTAGAGGCTAGACGGAGACGGCATGACAGGGGCGATGGGACGAAGGGTCTTCGTCGCAGTCAAGGTGAAGCCTGCCGCCCCGTTGCAAGCGGTGGCTGGAACCGCGCTGTGCACGCGTTTCACGCTGCAGGGCGTGCGCGAATTTGTTCGAGCAGCGATCCCACTGGGAGGAGCGATTGAGACCAGCCAGCGAGTGTGGATTGGCGAATCAACTTTGCCTTGGGATACGAGGGACAATCTGATCGATTGACGGAACACCGACCATCGCGCGCAAAGGGTAACAATAGCCAATGCGTTTTGCCCATGGCACAGGCCAAGGGCGCAACGGACTAGAGACGGCGACTACGAGATGGAGGTGGCTGATCGCTGCGCCGGCGCTGAAAAACATTCTACTGAGACGCAAGATCGGTGACGGTCGTGTGGAGTTTCAATGCACTGAGGTCACCGACGGGGGCGCGCCTGCGCAGTCAAAAAACTACATGCTGCCGGCAGCGAAAATTCTTTGGAATTCCGCGAGTGGATCGAGCGGTCCTGCTCGTTTCCGTGAGTGGGATTGCCGGACCGGAAAATGCCAGTGCGTTGGGCGTCGAGTGCCGTGACGCGTAACATCGAGGCGGCGGTGTGATCGGGAGCGGCCGTGGTGTAGAGTTTTTTCAGCTGGGCTGCCGGCGAGTTCGGGGCGAGCCTGAGAGCCGGGCGATATGATAGCTCGGCCTCAGTGAAACGGCGTTCCTGTTGCAATGTCGTTCCGATTTTATTCAACGCCTCGGGTGGATCTGGGGGGGACTGCCGTAGCGCTGCTAGGCGGAACGGGCGTCCTGCCAGTGTTCGAATGCCTGTAGCGCTACGCCGAGTTCATGCTGCGCGGGGCCGTGGCGCGGTTCAAGTGCGATGGTTCGGCGGTAGGAGTCGACGGCCGCATCATGCTGACCCGCTTGGCAGAGCACTACGCCAAGGCGGAAAAATGCTTCAGCATTGAAACGGTTGAGGGCTACAGTTTCCCGGTAAACCGCGATCGCCTCATCCCTCCGATTCGCGGATTCGAAGGCGCGTCCGAGTTGAAAGGTGGCGTCGGAGTTGCGCGGTTCTACGCTGACGGCACGTGTTGCCGCTGCGATTGCGTGGTCGGGTTGGTCCTGGTTTCGGAGAGCGATGCTGAGATTGATGAGTAACTGCGCGCCGTGCGGCTTTATTTTAACCGCTTCGCGGTAACTTGTGGCAGCTTCCGCCCAATTGTTTTCGGCCGCGTATGCATTGCCTAGGTTGCATAGAGCTTCCGAAAACTTGGGTCGCAGTTTGCAGGCCTGTCGGTAACTAGTGATCGCGGCTCGGTGGTTTTTCTGTGCCTGCAGGGCGTTGCCAAGACTGTAGTGAGCCTCGGCGGATTTGGGCTGAGAGCGAATGGCTGCTTCCAAGCATACGATCGCCTCCCGCAGTTTGCCTTGCGCGATAAACAAGGATCCCTGAAGGCGGAGCGCTTCCGAGTTTCCCGGATTGAGGCAGAGAATTTGCCCGTAAACCTCCGCAGCTTCGTCGAGCCGGCCGGCGCGGTGGTGGTTCAAGCCGTTTTCGAGCAGTGCGAGAACTGCGGACGTGGCGGTGGCGCGTGGAAATGACGGAGGCATCAATGACATATCGGCCTTTTTTTCAGTAAATTGAGAAGTGATCGCGGCGCTGATTTTTAGCCGTAGTTCGGCGGCGTTGGCGGGTTCTGAAAATGCGAAGGCCCCGGACAGAGCCGGGGCCTTGTGTGACTGACACGAAACAATCACGACTGCATGGCTGGGTGACCGGCCACTCGGCTGGCTCCGTTTGCCGGGGCCTCCGCAGGTGTTGGCGGCTGGTCCGCTTAGCCCGGCCGCCCTTTAAGGGGCGGCCGGGATTGGGCGAATCAGGACAATCCCTGATGAGGTGGCTTATCCGATGAGGCGCATTGCGCTCTGAGCGCTTTGGTTCGCCTGGGCCAACATGGCGGTGCCGGACTGCGTGAGGATGTTCCAGCGTGCGAGCTGGGTTGATTCCTCTGCAACGTCCACATCCGTGATGCGGCTCGAGGCGGCCTCTAGGTTGGCCTTGTTTACGGTGAGCAACTCCGAGGCGAATCCGAGATGGCTTTGCTCTGCACCGTTTTCGGCGCGGAAGGTTGCCACATTCTTGATCGCATCAGTTACGTCCGCCAGCGAGATGTCGGCGAGCGAGGCGACGCCCGTGTCAGTCAGCCCACCGACGCCGGCGCCGGTGCTGCTCAGATCGCGGCCCTTGATGGTAACCGAGGTCTGAGCGTCTTCAGTCACATTGACCGTGAGGGCCGCGGAGCCGAAGAGGGCGACGCTGTTGAACTTTTCCCCGCCGATGTCGGTTAGCTGCGTCTGGAGTTCCTTGAACTCTGAGTCGTAGTTCCCGAGATCGCTGCTGCTCTTGGTTGCGTCGGCATAGAGAGTCTTCAATTCGCTCATACGATCGAGGACCTTCGCCGCCACTTTGAGAGCTCCGTCTTGTGTCTGGAGATACGAGACGGAGTTGCCGATGTTGGTGTTCGTCGCGCCTTGGCGTTTGGCCGCAGCGGACAGTTTCATCGAGACCGCGAGACCGCCCGCATCGTCGGACGGGTTCACGATTTTCGAACCGCTCGAGAGCCGGTTGAGGCTCCGTTGCAGCATGGTGTTGGACGTAGCGAGGTTGTTTGAGGCAACCGTCGCTGCGTAGTTGGTATTAATCACGACTGACATGGTATTATCTTTCCTTGATGAGTGCGACAGTCCGTCGTCGCCACGTGTCCGGATAGACAGCGCCGGACCGCGCTGTTTGAAGCAGATGCTTCAAAGGGGTTTCGCGCCGCCACCATTTTGGCGGCGCGAAAAATCTGGGGGGTGCTTGGACTTTCAAGGAACCTACTGACCTGGCCCCACCGAGACAGACAACCGCGTGAGCTCGGACGCGCGCCGGGGAATCAATCCGGCCGCGCGGCGGGGAAATCTAAACCTGCGCTTTAGCCGAGGAGCTTGAGCGCAATCTGCGTGCTCTGGTTCGCCTGGGACAGCATCGCTGTGCCGGACTGGACCAAAATATTGAATCTCGCCAGTTGGGTGGATTCGCTGGCCACATCCACGTCCGTGATACGGCTGGCGGCGGCCTCAAGATTGGCTTTGTTCACCGTGAGCAACTCGGCGGCGAAGCCCAAGCGGCTTTGCTCAGCGCCGTTCTCGGCGCGGAAGGTCGCCACGTGTTGAATCGCATCGGTGACGTCCGAGAGAGCGATGTCACCGAGACTTGCTACACCTGAAGCGGTGATGCTGCCGACACCGGTGGTCGAGTCCGAGAGATCGCGCCCCAACAGGCTGACCGAGGTTTGGCCGTCTTCGGTGACAGGCACCGAGAGTGCGCTGCTGCCAAAGAGTGTGACCGTGTTGAACTTCTCGGTTGCGAGGTCAATCAACTGCGAACGCAACTCCGAGAATTCGGAGTCGTAGTTCGACAAATCGCTCGAGCTCTTGGTCGGATCGGCATAGAGCGTCTTCAACTCGCCCATGCGGTCGAGGACCTTACCGGCGACTTTGAGGACACCATCTTGAGTTTGGAGGAACGATACGGCATTGCCGAGGTTCGTGCCTACAGCGCCCTGACGTCGGGCGGCGGCGGATAACTTCATCGAGACGGCCAAGCCGCCTGCGTCATCTGCCGGGGTAACAATTTTCGAGCCGCTGGAAAGCCGGTTAAGGCTCTTCTGCAACATTTCGTTGGAGGCGGCGAGGTTGTTCGCGGCGACCGTCGCCGCGAAGTTCGTGTTAATTACAACTGACATGGTGATCTTCCTTGATGCTAAGTGTGGCGTCCGTGCCACAGTCGTAATCGGGGGAGCGGCTCCGATTCGCGCCGGTCGTGACGTTTGTCTCGACACGGATGCTATCGTCGCGAACGTGAAAAAACTTTACGCAAACACGCTGGAATTATTTTCGCTGACTACGCTGATTTTCCTAAAGTCCGATTCGGCCCTTCTGTTTCTTAGCGGACAAATCGACGAGTAAAAATCCGATTCCGCTAGGAGAGTAGCGTAATTTAAAATAAGATACAATATGGAGCCGGAGCTTCCGGGTTGGGATTCAGCACGACAGCGAGTGTGGGCGTTATTTTTGTTTTGCCTGTTTCGGTGCTCGCGAAAAAGCCTGCGGTTTCCGCGGGCCGGCGTGTCACGTATCCTTGGGTGACTGACGGAGGCTTGTATTGGCTGGACCGGTTGAGGGGCATTCCATTGCGGTCGTGCTCACGGTGTAGATTCGTGCAGGGGAGCACCCCGTGCCCCCATTGGGTCAGTTCGATTGAGCGGCGAAAGCAGTTGGCGAGTTGTGCTCCTCGGGGTGATGGCGCAGAATTGGCCATTGGCGGAGTGACAGTCGTTCCTGCGGTAGACTGTCGTTGGCTGCTGGGGCACGCGACTCGAAGCGGCGATTTGGGTTAGATTGGGTCTTGCTCGACGATGAATGAGCGATCGCGTGGGATTAACTGCTCCAAGCGGATCTTCTGGTGAGTTTGTCTTGGTTGGCGTTCGCTGCCAGGGCGCGGGAGTCGAATAGGGGGCTGTGCATTATATTAACTCAACATTGCCTAAAGTTTGATTTCCGCGGGTCGATTTAAGGGCACGGGGCACTGCGCCCTTTCCATTTTTCCATGCCATCCTCCAGCCTCCAAGTCGCCGGTCTCGCGTCCAACTTCGATTGGAAGTCGTTTACGGACTCGATCATGCAGATCGAGCATAAGCCGGCCGATAATCTTGCACTTGAGAAGGATAAGAACGAACAGAAGTCGAACATGCTTGATATTTTGGGAAACAAGCTGACTTCGCTGAAAAAGGCGGTAGAGGGCCTCAAGGTTGACGGCGTGTTTGGTCAGCGCGCGGTCAAATCGACGAAGGCCGACTCCAGCTGGACTCCGAGTGTATCCGCTGGTACGGCAAATGGCAGTTACAAGGTGGCGGTCTCGCAACTCGCGACCACGGCTAGGCTGACCGGTGCGCCAGACGCCGGAGCGGCGCTAAATCCGACCTCTGATGACGTTTCGGGAGCAACTTTGGCCAATTTACCTATCGGAAATGCCATCACGGCGGGAAAATTTTCCGTCAATGGCAATCAAGTCACGGTAGCCCTCACCGACTCTTTGGCTGACGTTTTTTCAGCCATTAGCACTGCGACCGGTGGTGATGTGACGGCGAGCTACGATCATACGACCGACAAGATTAAATTCGTCAGTGCGACCGGGGCCGTGATGCTCGGGGCGGCGAACGACACGAGCAACCTTCTCCGGGCGCTCAAGCTCGGCAACAACGGTTCGAACACCGTAACGAGTTCGGAAAGTTTGGGCGCCGTTAAGACTACGGCCACGTTGGCCAACGCGAATCTTCGCACGGCTGTAACGGCGACGGGTGCCAGTTCCTTCAAAATCAACGGGGTCAGCATCGCTTACAATGTAACCTCCGACACCGTTTCATCGGTGATGCAGCGCATCACTGATTCCAGTGCTGGCGTCACGGCGGCCTACGACGCGGTGAACGATCGGTTTTCTCTGACCAATTCCGGCACGGGTGATCTAGGTGTCGCTGTGAGCGACGACGCAGGTGGTTTGTTGGCATCACTCGGTCTAACGACAGGCTCGAGCTTTGCCCGGGGAAGGAATGCGGAATTTTCTGTCAACGGCGGTCCAACATTGTGGAGTGCGAGTAATACACTGGATGCAACGTCGCATGGTATCACTGGTTTGAGCGTCAGTGTGGATAGCGAGGAAACGCAGACGATTAACGTCGCGTCGGACACGTCATCGATGCAGTCGAAGGTGCAGACGTTTATCGACAAGTTTAATGATGTGCAGGATTACCTTGAGTCCTCGACGAAGGTCACGGCCGACGGCAAAGGTAAGGTGACGGCGGCGGCCCTCTCCAGCAACCGGGAGATTCAAGCGTGGGGTCGTTCATTGCGGTCGATGGCGTTCGGCGCCGTAGCTGGGTCCGGATCGATCGCCCGCTTGGCTGACCTGGGGATCGATTTCACGACGGGAACGGATAAACTTGAGTTAAAGGACAGCGCAAAACTCACGGCTGCACTGACGAGCAAGTCTTCCGACGTGGCTGCATTTTTCCACACGGATAAGACGGGGTTTTCGGCGCGGCTCGGCAAATTCGTGACCGACATCTCCGGCCAGAACGATGAGCAGCAAAAGCAACTCACGAAGAACAATGCCAGTTTGGACGATCAGATCGCAGTGATTGAACGCCGTTTAGCTCAGCAACGAGCCCTGATGGAATCTGGCTTTATCGCAATGGAATCCGCGCAGTCGAAGCTGAAATCTCAGCAAAGTTCTCTTAATCAGATGCTGAAGTGATCATCATGTCGTTCTTGAATTTCTCCGGCCCCACCGCCCGCTTCGGGACGCTCCTTGGCGTCATCTTTATGGCCGGCTGCGGCACGCCGGCGTTCAACGATCCGGCGCGCGTTGGACCGTTCTTCACTCCGGTCAATTTTTCCGGCGAGCCGTCATTGGGCGGACTCCGGAGAGTTGTGCTCTTGCCAGTCTATGGTGGAACGCTCGCGGGGCTGGAAACGGTTGCGGCGTTTGACCCGGTTTTCGCCGCCGCTTTGCAGCGGCAGAATCGATTCGAAGTTGTGGTGTTGAGCCGGGAAGATTGCCTTCGGAAGTTTCGCGCCGCCGAGTTTTCATCGGTGGCGGCGTTGCCCCGTGATTTTTTGGCTGTATTAAAACGAGATTTTGCAGCCGATGCCGTGATTTTTGTCGATGTTACCGTTTTCCGTGCCTTCCGGCCGCTTGCAATTGGACTCCGGGCTAAACTAGCCACCCTTGATGGAACGCGACTGGTATGGACATTTGACGAGGTTTTTGGTGCGGACAAACCTGCGGTAGCTAACAGCGCACGGCATCATGTCCTCGTCGGTGACCGTAGCGACGTCCCGGCTGACCTCAGTCCAGCCGTTTTACAATCGCCTGCCCGATTTGCCGATTACGCGGCGACGGCCATGTTCGCGACGTTGCCTTCGGTAACACTTCCGAATGCAGTCCCCACCGCAGCTCCCGCTACTTCCTCCACTAAACGCTAAAGTTAGCGCGAAACTGGTCGATATTCACCCAATCATCAACGGCGTTCCCTGTAACCGACCATCAGAGGCAGACCGTTTCGCAACCCGAAATAGCCAATGATCTCATCAACATCGTCTCCTGATCGCGCCGCCCGCGCCGACCTCGTGTCGACCGCTGGACCGGCCGCGCCGCGTCCATTCACCCAACGCCCGGACCAGATTTCTACTGAGAGCGCCGCGTTTCTCCGCGGGGCGCTTGAACGGCAACCGTCGATTCGTCCGGAAGTGGTCGAACGCGGTCGGGCACTGGCCGCTGATTCGAATTATCCTCCGACTGAGATTATCAAGCGCGTTGCTGAGCAGATTCTCGGCGCGCCTGATCTCAGCGATGACGAATCCTAAGCCCGACCACCATGGTCGCTAACGGTTATGCGCGGACCTACCGCGCCAACGCAGTCCTGACTGCTAGTCCCGGACAACTTGTTTTGATGCTCTACGATGGGGCCTTGAAATCTTTGGCACTGGCACGCGAAGGTTTCGCCCAACCAGACCACGACCTTCGTCGGATTGAGATAATCAACACCCACTTGTTAAAGGCCCAGAGTATCTTGGCCGAACTGCAGAGCGGTCTGAATTTTCAAGCCGGCGGCGAATTTGCGCAGACGATGCATCGGCTCTACGATTACCACAATCGCCGCTTAGTTGAGGCCAACATGCGCAAGCGAATTGAACCGGTGATCGAGGTTGAAGGCTTGGTTCGCGAGTTGCGCGACGCCTGGGCCCAGATGCTGAGCAAGCACGACGCGTCCGTTCCAATCGAAACCGTCCGAGGAGTCGCTTGACGATGGAGACTCCTGCGCAAACCTGTGCGCGTCTCGTTGTCGCGCTGGAAGATTTGGTCGCTTGTGAAGCGGCATCGATGCAAAACCGGGATTTCTCCAGCGTGTTGCAGATTCAAGAACGGGCGGCCCCGGTGATCGACTATCTTGTGATCAACGGATCACGTTACACGGACCGTGCCCTGCAGAAAAGGATCCACGCGCTAGCCGAACGTCGCCGACTAACTGGCGAATTGCTGTCGGCTCAACTTGCCGAGGTGAAGGAGAACTTGCAGTCCACCCGCGCTAGCCAGCATCGAGTCGCCCGGATCGCCCCGGTGTATGGTTCGGCTCCGGCCCCAGTATCTGGGCAACTGTCGGCAGTCGGTTGAGTTAATTGGGATGGGCGGCACCCGCTGTGCGCTGCACCAAACGCCTACCGCTGAGCGGTGGCTTACGATTTCCAGGCAGTGAAGGTCTCGTCCTTAACTCGCCACCGATTCGAGGTGGACGGGTTGCTCCATTGCGGCACTGGTGACCATGGCTGCGGGCGGACCTTCAAGCCACGTCGATGCAATCCTTGACGCTTCGAGTTTCCAGTTGGTCGTCGGGGTCGAGTAGACCGAAACAATGGGCAGTGCCTCGCTGCCTTTCCAGTTCAGATTAGCCTTCACACACTGCGAACCATCGGCCAAGGAAAATGCCTGAAGAAAAATTGCTCCGGGAGCAAACGGGAGATCGGCGGCCGGACGTGGCGCCAGCGTCAGCCGGGCTAGGCCGTGGTGGAAGTTCACGATCCGGGTTGTTTCCCAAGCTCCACCGTCGACGACTGGCGACTCGGCAAGCAAAGCCCGCTCAATGTCATTGAGAAAGGAAAGTAGGCGCATGGTAAAGGGGCAATCGGTCGTAGCGGGACCAACTTTAACTATTTTCTTAAGTTTTTTCGTGCGGGACCGATTTCCGAGGGATGTTTGCCTCCTCCGTGGCTACCCCAGAAATCTCGCACCCCATCCGGGGTGAGCCAGGGGTAAATTCCGCGCCTCGCAAAACAGTGTTACTTGTCGAGGATGATGGCGCTCTGAGCCGTCTCTTCGCATTGATAATGGAGCGATCTAATCTGCGGGTGGTGTGTGCTCGTGATGGAGCGCAATGCATGCGACTATTCGAAAAGCACCGAACCGATATTGTCCTTGTTTTGATGGATTGCACCTTGCCGGATGCAAACGGTGAGAGTCTCTGCCACCAACTGCGTCAAGCGGTGCCTAACCTCCCCATCTTGCTCACGAGCGGTCGGAAACATGAGGCTTTGCATGCGTTGCTGGCGGTTGATGGTCCGACGGGATTCCTGCCGAAGCCATTTTTCCCGGCTGATGTGACCCGTCAAGTCAGGGCATTGTTGGAGCAAGTGGTGCGATCCTATTCGTAGGTTTGTGCGGGAGGGCGCGGGGGGCGTGGAGTTTCCCCGTGCTCTACGTGAACATTTGTTTGCACGCGCGGACGCAGTCTTCTTAGTCAGCGCCCTTTAGCGCCGCCGACTTTTAATACTCCACCCATGTCTTTTGAGAAAATCCTCATTGTCGAAGACGACATGGTTATCCGGAATCTGCTTACGTCGATTTTTTCACGCCATAAGCTTCCCGTAAGTTGTGCCGCGAGTTTAGCTGAGGCTTCGGCTCATTTGGCACGTGAACCATTCGATTTGATGCTGCTCGATCTGCGGCTACCGGACGGGGATGGGCTAAAATTTCTCGAAACGGTCGCGGCATTACCTGAGCGACCTCTGGTGGTAATGGTCACGGGCTTCGGGTCGATCGAGTCGGCGGTCGCTTGTATGCGGGCGGGAGCGTTCGACTATGTGCTAAAGCCGTTTTCTCCGAGCCAGATCGATGTGATTTTACGGAAGGCTCAAACCTATCGGCAGCTCGTGCGGGTGAGCCGTTTGCTGAGTGATGACCCTGAGGACGACGATGCGCTATTGGTCGGCCGGAGTCCGGCGATGACGCGCCTACGCCAATTGATCGACCGTGTGGCTCCGACCGATGCCACCGTGCTCGTGACGGGCGAGAGCGGGACCGGAAAGGAAATGATTTCCCGTGAGTTTTACCGACGGAGTCCGCGGCGCGGCCAGCCCTTCATTAAGATGAATTGTGCCGCCATCTCGGAGACCTTGATCGAAAGCGAGTTCTTTGGGCACGAACGGGGCGCATTTACCGGGGCGACAGAGCGCCGCGAGGGCCGATTTGAGTTGGCCAACAACGGGACCCTGCTGCTCGATGAAGTGAGCGAAATTCCCCTCGCGTTACAGGCGAAGCTTTTGCGGGTGTTACAGGAACGAGAATTTGAGCGCGTTGGCGGTAGTCGCACGATCAAGGTAAATGTTCGTATCATTGCCACCTCGAATCGCGATCTTTTGGCCCATGTTGGGAAAGGAGAGTTTCGGCAGGATCTATACTATCGGCTCAATGTGTTTCCGGTCCATGTGCCAGCATTACGGGAACGCGTAGAGGATATTCCCTTGTTGGCAGATCACTTCCTGCGACGGTTTACGCGCAAGCACGGCGTCAAAGTCACCGGTTTTTCCGATTCGGCGTGCGCTGCGATGCTGGCATATCGGTGGCCGGGTAACGTGCGTGAACTGCAAAATACGATCGAACGTGCAGTGATCATGTCTGAAACCGGACGACCGGTGACGGCGGCTTTGCTCGGTCTTCCCGGTGATCTCATGCCGACGGAAACAAGTTCGACGCATCCCTGGGCGCACGCGGGGTTGAGTGAAGTGCCGCTCGTGGAGGAGGAGATAAGCGAGCCATTGGTTTCAACGTCGACTTCCGGGCTCACGGACGATGCCGGGCAGGTATTACGTCTGGATGCGTTGGAGAAAAATGCGATTCGCGCCGCGCTCAAACAGACTGGGGGCAATCGCACCCAGGCCGCCGCTGCACTGGGTATCAGCATCCGCACACTGCGAAACAAGCTGCAGGAGTATCGCGAAGCGGGCGATCCGATCGACGCTGGTCTCGAGACAGTTGAGATGTGATTTTTTTTGACCGCGATCGGCTTTCGCGTTGAGGGAAAATTGGACGGTAGGCGCAGGGGCGCGCTATGCAATTCAGGCACTGATACGGAAAAATATCAGATTCAACACTTCCGCATTAAACCTCGGGCAAAACGCGTCGATAAAGCAGGAGTCACGGAAAGCTCCCCTCCTACTATGCCCGCAACCGCTGAAATTACTGAAACGCTGATTCGCGATTACATCAACCGCGCAGTCAGTGATGTGTTTAAGACCATGCTCGGCCGTGAGCCGACGCTCAGCAAGCTGGAGTCCCGCGACAGCGGTGCGCAGCTCGCAAATCCGGACGGGCATCGGCCCCAAGTCGTCGGCACCGTCGGTTTTATCGGCGATATCAACGGTCTAATCTATCTCCACCTGGATCTCGGTTTCGCTCGTCTCTGCACCTGTCACTTGCTTGGGATGACCGAGGCTGAACTCGACGAAGCGGGCGATGAAGTGATCAACGATGCCATCGGCGAACTCACCAATATGACCGTGGGCGGGTTCAAGAACGGGCTTTGTGATGCAGGTTACCCGTGCAAGCTCACCATTCCGTCCATTCTTCGTGGCAGTAATTTTTCCATCGAGCCCATCAGTTCGGCGGTTCGATACATCTATAATTTTGACTGCGCGGAACACCGTGTGGTCGCCGACATTCTGATGAAGTCGGACGAGTGAGTCTCCTGAAAATTCCAATACCATGCGCTACAAAGTTCTCACCGTGGACGACTCCAAAACCGTCCGCATCATTGTGAAGAAGGCCTTCAAAGCCTTTGATTGTGAAATATTCGAAGCCGGCAACGGGGTGGAAGGCCTCGCGGTCGCCGCAAAAGAAACCCCGGACCTGATCCTCCTCGATGTCACCATGCCGATTATGGACGGCGTCGAAATGCTTACCCGGCTCAAGGCCGATCCTGCGCTCAAAGCTATTCCGGTGATCATGCTCACGGCAGAGGGCGGTCGGGATAATGTGCTCAAGATCGCCAAGATTGGTGTGCGCGATTATTTGGTGAAGCCCTTTAAGGAGGACGTGCTGCTTGAGAAATGCGGTCGCGTGATCGATCTCAAGCCGCTCAACGATAGTCCTTCGAAAACCAAGACGATTTTTGATCCCGCCGACATTCTCGTCGTCGAAGACAAGCCCGCCATCGTGCAGCAGATTCAGGAAGGCCTGAAGCACACACCGTGGAAGATCCGTGGCGTGAGCACCCAGGGCGAAGCCATCGATCAGTGCGCGAAAGCATCGCCTGACATCGTGATCGTGAGTCTTTCCTTGCCGGAGGAATCGGCCTTTACGCTCTTCCGCCTCATCCGGACGAACGTAAAGACGAAATACACTCCGGTCTTTGCACTTGTGGTTAAGACGGAGACCACGCAGCAGCAGCAGGCCCAGACCCTCGGATTCAGCGCGATCATCACGAAACCGATTGATACGAGTGACCTTGAGTCAAAGATCGCCAAAGCGATGAATCTGGACACGTCGCAGCGCTACTATGCGACTGAGCAAGACTGCCTGATCATGCGGTTGCCGGAAAACTGTTCGCCTTCCGTATTGGCCGAGGCGGCTCATTATCTGAAACCAAAGTTTTCTGAAGCGGTTGACGCCGGGTTTAACAAGGTCGTGATCGACATCCACCAAATCCGCACACTCCACATGGGTGTGATCAAGTTGCTTTTCCAAGCGATGCAAACCTGCCGCGAGCTCGCCATGAACTTCGGCCTCGTGGGCAATCCGCTGATCATCTCCGAGTGCAAGGGCTTCGAGGACACCAGAGGCTGGACGTTCTACGACTCGATCGACGACGCGAAGCTTAACATCGGTCGCGCCGCTGCGGCACCTGCCCAACTGGCAGGCGTAGCGTAAGCCAAATCAATTGTCAGGGGTGTGAAGGCTAGAACCGGCGGGCGGTGCGCTTTGTGGGCGCATCGCCCGCTCTTTTTTTGGGCGGTCGATTGGGAATTTTTGCTGTGCGCAATTCTTGCGCATCAATGCCCCTCTATGGGCAAAGTCTGCGCACAAAAATAATGAGAACATGTTAAAGGATAGCTCTTTACTGTGTTGGTGTGTCTGGTGCACTGTCGGGCTTGCCCATGAATATCACCCCGCCTCGTCCGCCGTTTGATCCAGCTGTGTGCCGCTCGAGCCACCGCCTGTTTCGTTCCCTCGCTTTGTTCGTTTCAGTGGCGACTTTCTCCTCTGTTGTTTGGGCCCAGAATAGCGCGCCATCCGATCCCAATCGTCGCCGGCCGGCCGGTGGCGACGCCAACGGCGCTGACAGCAGCGGCAAGGGTGCCCGTGGCAATTTTGATCCTGCGGCAATGCAGGAGCGTTTACGCGAGCAGTTTGGCGTAACCGACGACGCCGAGTGGGCGCTTATCGCCGAGCGTCTCACCAAACTGACCGAAATCCGCCGAAGCGCGGCAGGCGGTATTGGTCGTGGCGGTCCTCCCGGTGGAGGCGGCGGCCCTCCAGGCGGTGGTGGTGGTGGCGGAACTCGCACGACTCGGGGCCCTTCGGGTAACCCGGAGCAAGATGCTCTGCGCGCGGCGATCACTGACAAATTGCCCGACGCCGAGATCAAGTCGCGTCTCGACCGGTTGCGCGAAGTTCGCAAAGAAAACGAAGTGAAAATGGCCAAGGCGCAGGAAGAATTGCGCGCCGTGCTGTCGTTGCGCCAAGAAGCGATCGCGGTGATGTTTGGCCTGCTACCTTAAGTCGGAATCTACCTCAGTGCTCACCGAACCTTCCACTGTAGTCGGCACCAACGGTGCAGTTCCCGAGCTGCTCGGGCGCATGATCGCGGCCCGACAGCTCACCACCACGGATGCACGCTCGTTCTTGGCGCAGCACCCACCGGCCGACGCGCTCACGGAAGAGCGCGTCCTGCGCTGGCTCGCGCACGAATACGGTGTCGGGTACGCCGCACTCGACGAACTCGAACCCGACAAACAGGTGCTCTCGCTGTTTCCCGCGCGCCTGCTGTTGCGCGACGAATTGCTGCCACTGCGTCGCGTGGACAACCAGATCGAAATCGCGACCAGCCGGCTCTTCGCGACCCAAGGGCTCGATGGACTAAAGGCGCTCACGGGGCTCCGGCTTCGTCCCGTGCTGGCTCCGACTGAGGTGATCCAGCGGGAAATGAAAAAACGTCTCGGCGTCGGTGCCGATACGATCGACACCCTCGACGACGAGGCGGGCTTACAGGTCGTCGATGAAGATGGTGGCACCGACAACAATCTCGACGAGGCCGCCGAGGACGCCTCGATCATCCGCTTCGTTAATCAGGTGTTGAAGGACGCGATCGAGCTCCGTGCCTCCGACGTGCACCTTGAGCCCTTCGAGGACGAGCTTCGCATCCGTTACCGGATCGACGGCATTCTCCAGGAGGTGCCCGTGCCCGCGCAGATCAAGCGGTTCCAGCCGGCCATCGTGGCGCGTGTGAAAATCCTCAGTCATCTCAACATTGCGGAAAAACGGCTCCCGCAGGACGGACGGATCAAGGTCCGCATCGAAGATGCCGAGGTGGATATCCGCGTTTCGATTATCCCGATGTTGCACGGCGAGGCGGTCGTGATGCGTTTGCTTCGGCAAAATTCCAAGCTACGGGGCGCCCGCGACCTCGGTATGGGCGAACGCGAACTCACGTGCTTGGAGCGCGTGCTCCAGCTCCCCCACGGTATCGTGCTCGTCACAGGCCCGACGGGTTCCGGCAAAACCTCGACGCTCTATACCGCGCTCAACGAAATCAACGATTCCGAGCGCAAGATCATCACCATCGAAGACCCGGTGGAGTATCAATTGAAGGGCGTGAACCAAATCCAGGTTTCGGAAAAATCCGGCCTGACGTTTGCCCGCGGCCTCCGCTCCATTCTCCGCCACGACCCGGATGTCGTGCTCATCGGTGAAATTCGCGACCAAGAGACAGCGCAGATAGCCGTACAGGCGTCGCTCACGGGCCATTTGGTTTTCTCGACCTTGCACACCAATGATGCGGCGGGTGCGCTCACGCGTCTGGTCGACATGGGCGTCGAGCCCTATCTCGTCGCCTCATCGCTCGAGGCGGTGCTCGCCCAACGTCTCGTGCGGTTGCTTTGCCCGCACTGCAAAGCAGTCGATGCTACGCCAGAGTCGCACGTTTATCGCACGAAACTCGGCATCGCGCCGAAGGCCGAAGTTTACCGCGCGGTGGGTTGCCGCGAGTGTCGCAACACCGGCTACCACGGCCGTCGCGCGATTTTCGAGTGGATGGATTCGAGCAGTGAGATCCGTTCGCTCATTCTGAAAAACAGCTCCACGGACGCCATCCGTGAGTCCGCCCGGCGGGCCGGGATGAAAACGCTCTCCGAGGACGGCCGGCGTTTGGTCGAGGAGGGGATCACTACGATCGAGGAAGTGCTGAGCGTCACAACGGTGCACGAAATGGAATCGGACAAGGCGGTGGCAGAGTCCCGCTCCCCGGCGGCCCATGGTGAGCAGCCCGCGTTGCCGCGTTCGTTGATCTGAGCCCCTTTCTGCGATGCCCCAATTTGCCTACAAGGCGATGCAGCGCGACGGCGTGCTGACCGAAGGTTTCCTCGATGCGAGCAACCGTCACGAGGCGATGCGACAGGTGGAGGGCCGCGGGCTGAAGCCGATCAAGCTCTCCGAATCGGCCGCCGCGATCGCGAAGAACTCGTCGGTGTCGCACGCCTCGGACAAAACTCCAGCCGCTGCCGGCAATGCGCCCGCGACGGGTTTCAATTTCTCGCTGGGCGGCAAGCCGAAGATCACGCCACGCATGCTGGAAAATTTCACCCGCTTGCTCTCCAGTTTGTTGGCGGCGGGCGTGCCATTTAGCCGTGCACTGGTGATTTTGCATCGCGAGTCGGCTGAGCCGGTCGCGAAACAAAAATGGAAGGAAATCCACGACCTTGTCATCGATGGTATGTCGCTTTCAAAGGCGATGGAGCGTTCGCCGGATACCTTTCCGCGGGTCTATGTGGCGATGGTCGAGGCGGGCGAAGCGGGTGGATTTCTCGATGTCGTGCTCGCGCAGATCGCCGATTTTCAGGCACGAGAAAAAGATATCCAGTCAAAGGTTACGGCGGCTCTGATGTACCCCGCGATTTTGCTGTTTCTCGCGATGGGTGTGCTGGTGTTCCTCATGGTATTCTTCATCCCGCGCTTTCAGTTGGTGTTCGCGGGCTTCAACGCTGAGCTGCCGTTGCTCACGCAGATGATTATTAACACGAGCTACGTCATCCGGAGCTACGGGTTGTTCGTTTTGGTCGGCGTGGTGTTCGGGATTGTTTCTCTGAAAAGCTGGTTTAAATCTCCCGGAGGGCGCCGCGCGTGGGAAGGCTTCGTCCTCAAGGCGTGGATCGTTGGACCCTTGCTTGCGCAGTTCGCGATGGCGCGTTTCACCCGCATGCTGGGCACCTTGCTCAGCGCGGGCGTGCCGCTGATCAGCTCGCTCAACGTTGCCCGCCGCTCCATCGGCAACCAAGTGCTCGTGGATGCCGTGTCGGAGTCGATCGACCGGGTGAAGGAGGGCAAACCCCTCGGCAAGAGCCTCGCGAAAAACCGCACGCTGTTCCCCGGGGCCATCGTCGAGATGATTTCCGTCGCGGAGGAAAGCGGTAAACTCGACGCCGAACTCTTGCGCATCGCGAATGTTACCGAAGGCGATTTGGACCGTCAGTTGAAGAGTGCCGTCGCGCTGGCGGAGCCGCTCATGCTGTTCCTCATCGCCGCGCTCATCGGTACGATTTTCATCGGCATGGTTTACCCCATTTTCTCCCTTCAGGATCACATCAAGTAATTTTCTTTATGAAACTGACCCATTCGAAAAAACGTTCCCGTGGCTCCGCCCGAGGCGGCTTCACGCTCGTCGAACTCCTCCTCGTACTCGTCATCCTCGGCATTCTCGCCGCGCTCGTCTTGCCCAAGTTCACGGGCCGCACCGAGCAGGCGCGCATCACGGCGGCGCAGACGCAAATCGCGACGTTCGGCACCGCGCTCGACGCCTACGAGGTCGACACCGGCAGCTATCCGCGCGGGCAAGATGGGTTGAACCAACTCATCGCGCAACCGGCCGATGTCACCGGTTGGCGCGGACCGTATTTGAAGAGCGACATCCCGCTTGATCCGTGGGGTCACCCCTACGTCTATGAATTCCCCGGCAAGGTAAACGCGAGCGGCTACGACATTCGCTCGATGGGCCCCGACGGTCAGGCCAACACGCAGGACGACGTGGTGAATGCTTCTATCTCGGCAAAGTAACGCGCAGTTCGACCACGTGCGTATGGCAGCGCGCGGCTTAGCTCGTCGTAGGCTCGGCGAAGGCGCCTTCACCTTGATCGAGCTGATCTTCGTGATGGTGCTTTTGGCCATCGGCGCGGCCATGGTGGCGCCGAGCATGGCTTCGTTTTACCGCGGCCGATTGCTCAGTTCGGAAGCGAAACGCGTGCTCGCCCTCGTGCACTACGGCCAAAGCCGCGCCATCGCCGAGGGTGTGCCGGTATTGCTGTGGATCAACTCCAAGGATTCCACCTATGGCTTGCGCGTGCCGTCGACCGAAACGGAGGGCGACGCTTATCCGACGAGCTTTACCGCTGACTCCACGATCAAGGTCGATACCTCCGCCACCGACACGACGGCGGTGTCCGAACAGGACGACGAACGGCTCGGCCTCACCGACGGATTGCCGGTGATCCGCTTCACGCCCGATGGATTCTACGACGAGTCGAGCGTGCGCAAAATCACGCTGCGCCAGGGCGACGGTAACCAAAACGCCCTCGACATCGTCCAAACCACCAATCGGCTCGGTTATGAAATTCGCCCCGCCAGTGCGAACTAAGTCCACGCGCCAGAGTGATCGCGCCTTCACCCTCATTGAGGTGTTGGCAGCGCTTTTGCTGATGGCGATCGTGATCCCTGTCGCGATGCAGGGCATGAGCATCGCAAGTCGCGCGGGCCTCCTCGGCCAACGCAAAGCCGCCGCCATGCGCGTCGCCGAGCGCATGATCAACGAGTTGATCGTCACCGGTGAAATGAACCAGACTTCCTCCAGCGGCACTATGGTCGACGGCGACACAAGTTACCCGTGGACGATGCAATCAGAGCCTTGGACGGAAGACTCAATGACGCACGTGACCGTGAAAGTGACGTTCTCCCTCCAAGGCAACAGCTACGACGTGAGCGCGAGCACGCTCTTTGACGCCACCGCTTCCGCCGGCACCCTCGCACTGAGATGAATCGCCGCCGCTTACCCCTTCGTTCGACCCGCGGCTTTACGCTGCTGGAGTTGCTCATCGCCACGGCGGTGGCGGCGATCGTGTTGCTCGCGGTCAACACGACGTTTTTTGGCGCGCTGCGGCTCCACAACACCACGCACGAGAAAATCGACTCTGATCTCATGCAGCAACGCGCGCTCGGCATCGTGCGCCGCGACCTGGCCGGGCTGATGTTGCCGACCGGTGGGAATGGCACTGTGCTGGCTGGCGCACTCCAGACGGCGGAGTTTTCCTCGTCCCCGAACGATCCGGCTGGCGACCGTATCAGCGCAGATTTCTACACAAATTCAGGTAAGATTGACGGATGGAATCCGTTTTCCGAGGTGCAGAAAGTGGCCTATTATCTGGCCCCCTCGAGCGACGGCACGACCAGCAAGTCGCTCGTGCGTGCGATCACGCGCAATCTTCTTCCGGTGCAGGATACCGGTCCTGACGAACAGCAGGTGATCTTGGCGGGCGTCGCTGCGGCCGGAATTGAATTTTTTGACGGCTTTGATTGGGTGCCAGACTGGGACTCCACCGTCACCTCCACGCTGCCCACCGCGATTAAGTTTCGCCTCATTATGGCGCTTCCCGGCAGCGGTTCGGAAACAAGCGGGCCCATCGAGCTGGTGGTGCCCGTGTTCGCCACGACGACCACCACGCAGTCTGATGCCGCCGCAGCGGCAGGGGGGCTCGAATGATCTGTCGGACGGCCTTTTCCTCGGTGTCTCCGTTCCGCGCACGGCGCGGCTCGGTGTTGATCATCGTGATGTGGACCTGCCTCGGTCTCGTGGCGCTCACACTTTATTTTGCCAACTCGATGAGCTCGGAGCTGCGGGCCGCCGACCATCGCGTCACGGAGGTCGAAGCCCGACAGGCAGTCGCCGGCGGCATTCGTTATGCGGGCTACGTTCTCGCGAATTTTGCCGCCAATGGTGCGGTTCCCAACGTCGCCGACTACAAAGCCGAGGCGCTGCGCGTGGGTGAGGCTCAGTTTTGGATGATCGGCCGTGATAATAGCCAGACACCCACCACGGAACCGGTGTTTGGCCTGATCGATGAAGCGTCGAAGCTTAACCTCAACACCGCGACGCGCGCGATGTTGACCGAGTTGCCGAACATGACGCCCGAGCTCGTCGAGGCAATCGTCAGCTGGCGCCGCTCCGCCGCCACCGCGACTACCGGCGCCGACAGCGCCGAAACCGGCGGTGGCTCCGATAGCGTTTATGCCCGCCTCCAGCCGCCCCGCCTAAACAAGGGCGGCGCCTTTGAATCGGTGGACGAACTCCGGCTCGTGGACGGGGCCACGCTCGATCTGCTCCTCGGCGAAGACACCAATCGCAATGGTGCCCTCGATGCCAATGAGGACGATGGGGAGGCGTCGGCTCCCCGCGATAATCAGGACGGTCAACTCCAGGCCGGGATTTTCGAATACGTCACCGTTTACACCCGCCAGCCCAACACGCGTGCCGACGGCACGCGGCGCGTCAACGTCGCGAATGGAAACGGGCAAAATCGCCAGCAACTGATCCAGCTCTTGCTTTCGAAAAACATAGAGCAACAGCGCGTCGCCACGATCGTCAATAATGCCTTCGGGCCGGCGACTGCTCCCGGCGGTCAGGGTGGGGCGGGGATTCCCGGCCGGCCCGGCTTTCCCGGCGGTGGGGCGGGCGGTCAGCCAGCCCGGCCAGATTTGACCAGCGTCGCCGAATTCATGGTCGTGGGTCAGCTGACCGCCGAGGAATTCGTTTTGATTCACGCCGATGTCACCACGGCCACGGGCGCGACCCAACAAGGGCTGATCAACGTCAACACCGCGAGCGAGGCCGTGCTCGCGTGCATCCCGGGCATCGGCACGACCTACGCTGCGACGCTCGCCGCCTACCGCGTGTCCCATCCGGATGTGCTGACCTCGTTCGCCTGGCTCACGCAAGTCTTGCCCGCCGCAGCGATCCGCCAAGCCGGTCGCTACCTCACGGATCAGTCTTATCAATTCACCGCCGACGTCGCGGCCGTGGGGCGTTTCGGTCGCGGTTATTGCCGCGAGAAAGTGATTTTCGATACCCGCACCAACACTCCCCGGATCATCTACCACCAAGACCTTAGCGCCTACGGTTGGGCGCTCGGCTCCCAAGTCCGGAAAACCCTCAAAGGAACGAACAACTCATCGTGATTACGAAACGGAAAACCAAGAAACGACTGACGTCGGTGGTCGGGCTGACTTTTGCCGACGGCCACCTGCGGGTGTGCCACGTCATCCGGACCAAGGGCGTCAACGAGGTGGTCAAGGCCGCTACGGCCGTTCTTACGCTGGACCTGCTGCACCCCGAAGCAGAGCTCGTTGGGCGTGAGATCAAGAATCACCTCGATGCCGCCGGTATCCGCGAACGCCACTGTGTAGTCGCACTCCCGGCCGGGTGGGTCATGAGCCAGCACACGACGGTGCCGGAACTCTCGCCAGAAGACGCGAACAGTTTTCTACAGATCGAAGCCGAGAAGGGCTTTCCCTGCGATCCCGCGCAGCTGCAGATCGCCCGATCATTTCACCGCTCGGCCAGCGCGGCCTATGTGACGCAGCTCGCCGTGCGCAAAGAGCAGCTGGAGCAGTTGTCGGCTGCGTTGAAAGCCGCCGGCCTAAAGATTGTCAGTTTCTCGCTCGGTCTCGCCGCGTTACCCGAGGTGATCGCACCCGTGGGCCAGGGCCGCGTCACCGTCGCCGTCGAACCCAAGGGCGCGGCCTTGCTGATTTCGGCCGGCGGCGGGATCGTGGCGTTGCGCACCTGCGAAGCGTCGGTCGAATCCGAGGTGGGTGAGCACGTCGTAAATGGTAACGCGGTTGCTCGCGAATTGCGGATCACGTTTGAACAGGTTCCGGTGGATCTCCGGCGGGAACTTACGCAACTCTCGCTCTGCGGGGACGAGACGATGTGTCGACAGCTGGCCGAAAAACTCGGCGATTGGGCGAAGGCCGCAGGGTTGGCGCTCACGCGCAGTGCGGCGTCGCAGCAACCGATTTCGGATCAAATTGCCGAACATACCGCGACCCGTTGGCTCATGTCGGACGGCCCTGAACTGGAGTTTCTCCCGCCCCATCCGGGACGTTGGGCGCTGCTGCTGGCCCGATATCATTCGAAACGGCTCGCGACGGCCGGTTTCGCGCTGGGCGGCGTGGCGGTGTTGGCTTTGGGCTTTTTTGCCTGGCAGGAGTTCCGGCGCTGGTCGCTCCGCTCCGAATGGGAAGGGATGGCGGATGACGTTAAGGTCCTCGACGTCGTCCAGGACCGCATCCGCGAATTTCGCCCGTGGTATGACGAATCTTACCGCAATCTCACGATCCTCACGCGTGTGACCGAATGCTTCCCGGACAACGGCACCGTGACGGCTCGATCCGTGGAAATTCACGGAATCACCTCCCAAATCGTCAGCATCAGCGGCACGGCGCGCGACAACGCATCGCTGCTGCGGACCCTCGACCAACTGCGCAAAGTGAAGGAAATCCAAGCGGTGAAAGTGGAACAGATTCGCGGCAAGGTCCCCGCGCAGTTTACGTTTACGTTTCGTTGGAAAGGAAACACCGGCTCATGAATTTGAATCCACAAAATCGCCAGAAGGTGCTTCTATTCGCCACGGCGGGGGCCGTCGCACTTTATGTGCTTGATGCCATCCTAATTACTCCGCTCACCAAAACGTGGCAGGCCCACGCCGCCGAAATCGTGAAGCTCAAAAAAGACGTGGCGCGCGGTCGTGGGATGATTGAACGCGGATCGCAGACCCAGCGAAAATGGACCGAGATGCAATCGGGCGCACTCCCGAAAGACGCCGCGCAGGCGGAGCAGGATCTGATCTCGGCGTTTGACCGCTGGGGACGGGACAACCGCATTGAGCTCGGCTCGATCAAACCCCAGTGGAAACGCGGCACGGATCGTTTTTCGACGCTCGAGTGTCGCGTGGATGCCACCGGGACGCTCGCCTCGCTCAGCCGGTTTCTTTACGAGCTGGAAAAATCCCCGATTGCCCTCCGGGTCGACTCCGTCGAACTGACCGCGCGTGATGAGGGGGGCAACAAGCTCACGCTCGGCCTCATTGTCAGCGGACTCCGGATGTCCCCGTTGGAGGGCCGACTATGAACACGCGGCACGCACTCACTACCGCCGCGCTTGCGGCGATCCTTTCCTGCCCACTCGGCTTCGCGGCGGACAGCCCGCCGGCTCCCATGAAACCGGCGGTCGAAGAGCCGAAGCCGGCCACCCTACCTGCGCCAAAGTCGACGACCAAGCCCGCGAAGACCGCCGAACGAGCGAAGGTCATGGTCCCGGCGGCCCCCACCTTCGAGACCTATCGGCTCGTCGGTGACCGCAATATTTTCAATCCAAACCGCATCGGCCGCAGCCGTTCGTCCGAGGCGCCTGCGCCCCGCAACGACGTCATCTCGTTTGTCGGCACCATGCAGTATGAGAAAGGGCTCTTCGCGTTCTTCGACAGCCCGGATGCCGCCTACCGCAAGGCGCTCAATGAAGGCGGCGCCCTCGGGAAATTCACCGTCAAAGGCATCACCGCCGACAGCGTTGAACTCGAACGTGACGCCAAGCCGCTGACGCTAAGAATGGGCCAGCAACTTCGCCGGCCCGAGGGCGGCGAGTGGTCCGTGGTTGCCGCCGATGTCGTGCGCAGTGAAGCCCGCGCCGCCGAAGCTGCGGCCAATCCCGGCCCCGGTGCACCGCTCGCCATTCCTGCCGATGCCTCTGATGCACTCCGCCGCCTGATGGAGAAACGCCAGCAACAATTGAAACAATGAAAACGACCCTGTTCACCCCGTCCTTCCTGCTCGGATTCGCCGCTCTTGCGGTTGGCGCGTCAGCCCAAAATGCGGTGCCCACGCCGGCGCCCGTGAAAGCCGCAGCGCCTGCTACGAGCGTCATCCGCTCGGCGCCGCCTTCTACGGCCAAATCTGGCGAACTGCGCTTCAACTTTCGTGGTGCCCCGCTTGAAACTGTCCTCAACTATATGAGCGACGCCGCCGGCTTCATCATCGTTCTCGAGACACCCGTCCGCGGCACCGTGGACATGTGGAGCTCGCAGCCCGTCACACGCGAGGAAGCGGTGCAGTTGCTTAATCAGGCGCTCAATAAAAACGGCTACAGCGCCAGCGTGCAGGGGCGCAGCTTGATCGTCAGCTCCAAGGACGACGCAAAGAAGAAGAACATCCCGATTCGCACCGGTAACGATCCACAGGAAATTCCGATGAATGCGGAACTCGTCATGCAGATCATCCCGTTGCGCCGGATCGACGCCACTCAGGCGGCGCGTGACCTCGCGACGCTGATTCCCGGCTCGGCCACGCTCACGGCAAATCAGGATAGTAATTCCCTTGTTGTCACCGACACCAATATCAACATCCGCCACATCGTCGAAATCGTGTCCGCGCTCGATACCTCGGCCGACACCGTGTCGACGATGAAGATGTTTCAATTGAAGAACGCCGATCCGGTCGAAATGGCGCAGCTCATTACTAATATTTTTTCGGCCCCGAGCCAGGGTCAGGGCGCGAACGCCGCACGCGGCGGTGCGGTGGGCGGGTTCCCGGGTGGCTTCCCCGGGTTTCCGGGCTTTGGCGGACGTGGCGGCACGACGTCTGGCGGCGGCGGCACGCGTACCGGCGGGACCGGTGGGCGCACCGGAGGAGGCTCAACGTCCACCTCGCGGTCGACGCCGGTGGTGGCGATCGCCGACGCGCGCACCTATTCCGTCATCGTGACGGCGGGGAAAGATGCGATGCCCGAGATTGGCGAAATCATCGCGCAGTTGGATGCCAGCACGGCCCGCAAGCAGAAGGTCTTCGTCTACACGTTGGAGAATGCCGATGTGAAGCAGGTCGAAACGGTGCTCAAGAATCTCTTCCAATCCAGTAACTCACGCGCGTCTTCGTCTACGCAGAATGATCCGTTGGCTACCCGGGCGGCGAACAACAGCCAGACCACGCCCGCTAACTCCACCCTTTCCACGATCGGCCGCTAATTCATCCACGTCGCGCATCTTCACCTCAAGGCCCTCCCATGAACCCATCTCGTTTTCTCCTTCGCTCGTGGCTCACGATCGGAATTTCTATTTTCTTCGTCGCCGGTCTATTGGCGCAAACCCGACCGACCACACCCACGCGCGGCGGAACGACCACGACGCGGCCGTCCACCGGAGGCAGCAGCGGTGGTGGTGGTGGTGGCGGTGCGGGCTCATCCACCCGCCAGTATAACAACTCTACCACGCTCGGCGATGCGACGATCACGAGCGACATGGAGTCGCGCCGACTCATTATCGTCACCGACGATGATACGAACGAGAACATCAAGACCGTCATCGCGAGTCTCGATAAGCCAAAGCCCCAGGTGCTGATCAACGTCGTCTTCCTCCAGGTCACCCACGACAAAGACCTCGACCTCGGCGCAGAGGCGTCGTTCACCGGTCGGCTTGCGGTGAAGAATAACCCGCAGGGCAACGCGCTCACCAAGTTTGGCGTTGCAGGTGCACTGACCGACCCCACGTCCTACGGCGCATTTTACAAGATTCTAGGCGGAAACGTGAATGCCACGATTCACGCCCTCTCGTCCGTCAACAAAACCGAGATTCTCTCGCGTCCGTCGATTCTCACCCGCAGCAGCCAGCAGGCGACCATCCTCGTCGGTCAGTCGGTGCCAATCATCACCAACTCGCGGGTTAGCGACACCAACAATACTACAATCAACACCGTCACCTATCAAGATGTCGGCATCATTTTGCGCGTCACCCCGTTCATTACTCAGGCAGGTTTGGTGGAGATGATTGTTTCGCCGGAGATTTCCTCGTTGAGCGCCACCACCGTGGCGATTTCCAACACGGTCAATTCCCCTGTCATTGACAAGCGCTCTGCCGACACGGTTGTCGTGACCCCCAGCGACCAAACTGTTGTCATTGGTGGCCTCATTTCGACCCAGGTGATCGATCAGGAAAATAAGGTGCCGCTCTTGGGTGACATCCCGCTGATCGGCAATGCTTTCAAACGCAACCTGAAGAAGAACCAGAAGACGGAGTTGCTGATTTTCCTCACGCCTCACGTGGTGATGGATCCCAACGACCTGTCGGGTATGGCTAAGGACGAACGTTCCAAACTAGAACTGGCGCCGAAAACCTTCGAAAAAGAGGACTTAAAGAAATACCTCGGCAATCCCTGATTGCGGGCTTGGAACGGCGCTTGGTCTGGGCCTGAGTATGGCGTTAAGCCCACCATGATTTGGCCGTCCGCAAAGCGAAACCTCGTCGTTTCCGTCACCCTCATTGGTTGCGGTTTGGGGATCTGTGGGTGGCAGATTGAAGAGCACGTCCGCTTCAAGCGAGACGCGGCGCAGGCGCTGATCAATCGAGGGCGAGATATCACGTCGACGCTCGGGGTCGTGGTGCGCTCCCAGCGGCGCAACGGTATCGTCGTTTCGAAGGAACGGCTTCAGTCGGCGCTGCAGGATCTCATCCGCCCAGATGACTTGGAGTCCATTGCCATTCTCGGTGCGACCGGTGAACCCATTGCGAGCGCCGGGCAAGCGGTTGACTTGACGCCCGAAATGTTGCGGGCGCGCGGCGTTTTCTGGCGCGAGCAGTCGCTTACTATTCTCAACTTGATGGATCTGGGCGCGGCAGCCTCGACGGAGGACGGCGTCAGGCCGCCGGCGGCGATTGTTGTTTCTGATGAGCGCCTGACGAGGGCGTTTCGTGCTCCCGTCTCGCGGCGGCCGTCCGAGCCCGGTGTGTCCCCCATTACTGAGCCGACTGGCGCCGGTGCGTCTCGGCCTCTTTTCAGCCGTCCTTCGTGGATGTCGAAGGAGGAATACGATGCGGTGATTCAAAAACAGGGCGCGCACAGTCTGGTGATTTCCATGTCCACGGCGGAGATGCGCCGAATCGTGCAGAGCGATTTGCTGCTCCGATCGCTCGTCAGCTTGCTTGCGCTCGGCGGGGCGGTACTCTCGGTCCTTGCTTGGCGAAATCTTTCGAAGAATTCCGAGTTGCAGATCCGCTTGGTCAAAGCTGGCGAGATGAATACCCACCTGAAGGCGATGAATTTCGCCGCGGCGGGGCTGGCGCATGAAACGCGTAATCCGCTCAATCTCATCCGTGGGCTGGCCCAGATGATCTCGATGGGAGGAGGCAGTTCACCCAAGCTCAAAGAACACGCGTCGACTATCATTGAGGAAGCCGACCGCGTGACGGTGCAGCTGAACGAATTCATTAACTACTCCAAGCCGCGCGAAGCACACCTCGGCCCTGTCGAGGTGCGGCGATTGGTCGCGGACGTCGCTCGCGCACTGGTGCCGGATATTGAGGAGAAACAAGTTTCCTTGGTGCCGCCGGAGTCTTTGCTGATCATCGAAGCCGATGAGCAATTACTTCGCCAAGCGCTGTTCAATGTTTTGTTGAATGCGTTGCAAGCGGTGGCTCCCGGAGGGCTGGTGGAAGTCAGATTAACTCAGACCGGTCCGCGTGAGGCGGTGCTGGACATTTGCGATGACGGTCCCGGGGTGCCGATCGCGGAGCGGGCCAATATCTTTAAACCCTACGTGACGATGCGGCCAAATGGGGTCGGCCTTGGGCTCGCAATTGTGCATCAAATTGCATCCGCGCATCATTGGGAGGTGTCCTGCGAAGCGAACGTTCCAAGGGGATCAATCTTCCGCTTTACTCGGTTACGGCTTTTTGCCCCGATTGCATGAAACCGGACGCAGCTACCGTAGTTTCAATTCTCATCGTTGATGACGACCGTGGTCAGCGGAGCTTGCTGGAAACATTTTTACGTGCGCAAGGCTACCGCACGCAATCGGCGGCTTCCGGAGAGGCCGCGTTGGAACTGCTGCAAAACGGAATCTTCGCCATGATGATTAGCGATGTGCGGATGCCGGGTATTTCTGGTATCGAAACACTGCGACGGGTCCGGCAAAAACATCCGACGCTTCCCGTGCTCCTGGTTACGGCGTTTGCCGACATCCGAAGTGCTGTGGCGGCTATGCGGGACGGTGCCGTTAACTACCTGGCTAAGCCGATTGATCTCGACGAATTGATTGCGACGGTCCGGCTCGCTACAGAACGTCGCGGGATTCCGCTGCACCTAAACAAAGCGGAGGAAATTCTTCCGACGGGAGTCGTCATGGCGAGCCCACTCATGCAGGCGGTATTCCGTGACGTCGCGGTGGTTGCTCCGTCTGACACTCGGGTTCTGATCACCGGCGAGAGCGGGGTGGGGAAGGAGGTTGTCGCCGACGTGATTCATACTTGGAGTCCGCGTGCGTCGGGTGCACTCGTGAAAGTAAATTGTGCCGCGATTCCGGAGAATCTTCTTGAGAGCGAACTCTTCGGACATGAAAAGGGGGCTTTCGCCGGAGCGACCCAAACGCGCATTGGTCGCTTTGAAGAGGCGAACGACGGAACGATTTTTCTGGATGAAATCGGGGACTTGCCGTTGCCGCTCCAGGCCAAGCTTCTGCGCGTGATTCACGACGGGTCGTTTCGCCGGATCGGTTCAGGCCGTGATTTCCACACCAATGCCCGGGTATTGGCGGCGACGAACCGCGACCTCGAGGCGCAAATTGCCGCCGGTCATTTCCGCGAGGATCTTTTTTACCGACTCAATGTGATGGAGATTCATCTGCCCCCGCTGCGGGAACGACGGGAGGACATCATGCCGTTGGCGACGCATTTTATTGGGCAGTTTTTGCGGCAAAAATCGCGCTTTTCCGGTACGGTGGCGGCGTGTTTGGCGAGTTACGGCTGGCCGGGCAACGTCCGGGAGCTGCGCAATGCGATGGAACGGGCGGCGCTGCTTTCACGCGGCGAGATTGTGCTGCCCGAGCATCTGCCGGCGCGGATCGTGGCGCACGCGGCCCAGCCTGCGATGGCGCCGGCCGACGCCCAGCGACTTGAGCACATCGAACGTGAGGCGATCCTCCATGCCTTGCGGAAAAACGGCTACAACCGGACTGAGACGGCCAAGGAACTGGCGATCAGTCGCCGTGCGCTCACCTACAAACTCCAACGTTTGCGGGCCGAGGGTGTGATTGTGGACCCGGTATAGAGCAGTGTGGGTGGGGGTAATTTGCGGGGCCGTCGAAAGCATACGGCCCGGGCCGGACTTTCGTCTGCGGCCGGGCCGGTAGCTTGGAAAATCTATCTAGTCAGGTGGTCAAACCGCCTGCACGATTGCTTGCACCGTATCGGGCGCGACGACGCGGTCGATGTCGAGGAGCGTCTTCACCTGACCTTTGACCTTCGCCATGCCGAGGAGATATTCCGTACTGATCGAGGCGCCGAAGTCCGGCGTCGGCTCGATTTCGTTCGCGGCAAGGGTTACGACCTCCTCAACGCTGTCGACAATCAGACCCATCTGAACGGTTTGTTCGGTCGGGAGCTTGACCTGAACGACGACGATGCAGGTGCGCTCCGTGAATTCGGCTTTGAGCCCGAATTTGACCCGCAGATCGACAATTGGAATAACCCGACCCCGGAGATTGATCACCCCCTTCACGAACGGCGGCATTTGCGGTACGGGCGTGATTTTCTGCAGGCGAATGATCTCGCGGACCTTCAATACAGCGATGCCGTAGGCTTCGTTCTCGAGGACGACGGTAAGATATTTTCCAGCGAGGGAGTTCTTGCTGGCGACGGGTGCGATAGTGGCGGGAGCGTGGGACATGGTTGGAAGTGTTTTTCGCGCGGAATGGCTGAGGATTGGTAACCTGACTATTTCTTATTCTTCGGCCGTGTTGCCCGAGGCTTTAGCGAAATATTCGCGGCGCTCGTGGAAGGGGGCGTCGAAGATTAGAGCGTTCGGTCAACCGCCTTCCGCTCATACTTCTTTTCCGACGGCGCCGCGCCGCGTTTCAAGCAACTCCATGGGATTGGTGAAATACGGAGAATTTAGGAGATTCCCTTTAATAAATGATGCGCCACTCCGATGAGTGAGGTTGCGAAGTAAACTCTCCACCACATGCCCCTCACTACCGAGCAAGCCAGCCAACTTGAAGAAACGATTAACCGTCTCGCGACGGAATCCATTCTCGCCCAGTCCGGGCGCGACGATGGTCTTGTGCCGTCCTACAGTCTGCTCGGGGACCTGCGTGACGCCTGCGCGTCTGAGCCTACGCTCAAAGCCCCGATTGCCGCCGCCCACGCCGCCCTTGACAAGCTTTTGGACAGCGCCGCGCCTTTTGACGACGCAACGATCCTGCAGCTCCGCTCGTTGGTCGAATGGCTGCCCATTGCGCTGGACAACTTGAAGAACGATCGGGCGGTTCCTCCGTGCGGAGCGGCGGCCCCTGCTGCTGCGCCAATCGTCGCTCCGGAAAAAAATTCGACAGCCGATGAGAAATCAACGGCGGACCTTTTGCTCGATTTGCATTTGGAGGACAACAAGGAGTTGCTCGGAGAATTCTACGCAGAGGCCATTGACCATCTCCAACAAATCGAAGCCGCTCTGCTCGCACTCGACCAGCAGCCGGACAATCCCGAGGCATTAAACTCAATTTTTCGCTCGTTCCATACAATCAAAGGCAATGCGGGATTTCTCGGACTTGTGCCGATGCAGATGCTTGCGCACGAAGTTGAGTCTCTGCTCGACCTCGCCCGTAACCATAAGCTGAACCTCACCGCAGTCATCATTACGGAAATTCTGAAGAGTCGCGATGCGCTCGCGGCGTTTACTCAGCAGGTCGCTCGTGCACTCGAACAGGGGGTCATTCCGGACCAGGTCATTCCAATCAGCCACTTGTTGAGCGCGGTCAAACGCCTTGCCGTTGCCGACGGGGAGGTTTCGAAGGATACGCCGAAGGCGCCTCCGACGCCCACTGCGTCGGTCAAGCCGGTCCTTCCGGTGGTCAATTTCTTTTTGCCTTCGGCGAATCCGACTACTCCGCCCACAAGTCCCGCGCCCGCCGAGATTGCTTCGGTGATCCCGCTTGCACTACCAACGGCACCGTCCGCGCCCCGATCAAATTCGAACTCAAACGCCATTGAAGCGGCGGCAACCGGAAAGTCCGGCGTCGGCAATCAAACGGTTCGCGTCAATACCGAGAAACTCGACTCGTTGATGGATGTAGTGGGCGAACTTGTTATCGTCCAGAGTCAGCTCATAGAGACTTCTCGGCTGAATGGCGGCGTGGGCACTGGCCTCCAGCGAAACGTGGCTCAACTGAGCCGGATTACCAAGGACCTGCAAAGCACCGCAATGTCGCTCCGAATGATTCCGATCAAATCGACTTTCCAAAAAATGGAGCGGCTTGCCCGGGACCTTGCCCGCGACTTTGGGAAGAAAGTTTCGTTTGTCACCAGCGGTGAAGATACAGAACTCGATCGCACCGTGGTAGAAGAAATCGGCGATCCCTTGGTGCACATGGTCCGCAATGCCTTGGATCATGGGTTGGAATCGACGGCTGATCGAATTGCGAAGGGTAAACCTGAGACGGGTTCATTGCATCTACGGGCTCATCACCAAGGTGGAAGCATCGTGATTGAGCTGCAAGACGACGGAAAGGGAATTGATCCTGAGCGCATTTACAAAAAAGCAGTCGAGAAAGGTATCGTCGCCCCTGGCACCGAGCTTTCTCGCGACGAGATGCTTGCGCTCATTTTTGCTCCCGGTTTGTCGACCGCAGAAAAAGTCACTTCTGTGTCGGGTCGCGGTGTGGGTATGGATGTCGTTAAGCGGAATATCCAAAAATTGCGCGGTAAGATTGAAATAACTTCAGCGGTGGGGCTCGGCTCCACGTTTACAATCAAGCTGCCTCTGACGATGGCCATTATCGATGGGTTGGTGGTTCGCGTTGGAGATGATCGCTTTATTTTACCGACCACGTCGGTCCAGCGGGCACTGCGCCCTTTGCGCGAAAGCATCTCGACGGTCCACGGGCTAGGCGAAGTGCTTGATTTGCGAGGTAAATTTGTCCCGATTCATCGACTCCATCAGCGATTCGGCATTTCGAGCGATGCGCAAAATCCATGGGACGGTATCGTAGTAATCGTCGAAAATGCCGGTAAGGTTTCGGCCTTGTTGGTCGACGAAATGGTCAGCAAGCAAGAGGTGGTAATCAAAAATCTCGGCGGATTTATGCAGAATCTGCCGGGTGTCGCGGGCGCCGCAATTCTTGGCGATGGTAGCATTGCACTCATCCTTGATCCCGGTTCACTCCTGAACGCTGCTTAAAATCAACCCGGCCTAACTGTGTCCACTGCCGATTCCCCCTGTCCTTCGATCGAGCAAGTCTGCGAACGTGCTCTCCGGCTGCCGTGTTCTCCGGCCATGCTGCCACGTCTAATTGCGGTGCTCATTGCTCCCGACAGTAGTGCGGACGATGTGGCCGATCTGATCAAAATGGATTCTTCGCTCGCTGCGGCGACGCTGCGCCTGGCGAATTCTGCCTTTTTCAGTGCAGGTGGAAAAGCAGACAGCGTCACCGATGCGGTGATCCGACTTGGGCAACGGGAACTCTACCGCCTTGCGGCGCTGGCGCTTGTGGGACGTTGGGAAACGGGCGCCGGCGGCCGCGGCGAGCCTGGTGATTTCTGTCGGCATGCACTTTGCACCGCGATTGCAGCGGAAGTGCTCGCTGAGACCAGCGAACGAATCGATCCGCAGGCCGCCTATACGGCTGGTTTGGTGTGCGATTTAGGTAAACTTGCACTCGCGCATGCTTGCGCACCCTTTTTCCCGGCCATTCGGACCCATTGTGCGACTCGCGGTGGCACGTGGTCGGATGCGGAGCGAGAAGTGCTCGGATATACCCATGCCGAAGTTGGCGCTCGCTTGCTCCGTGCTTGGAATTTCCCGCCGCAGCTCATCGCGGCGGCCGAGTTTTGTGAAAAGCCCACTGAGGCGCCTGCTGAGTCGTTGGGTTTGCTCGCGCATTTGCATGCGGCTAAATATGTAGCGACATCTTTTGGTCCAGGCGTGGCCGAAGACGGCTTTCTTTTCGAATTGAATACGGTTTTTCTCCTCGAGTGGGGCTTCACGCCGGAACTCTTGCAAGAGACGATGGCGATTGTCCACGAACGGGCTCGCGCACGATTGCAGGATAAGCTGACTCACGGGGCAGTGACATTTTGAGCGTAAGCTCAACGGGTCGTTGGGTTGCGAATTGTCGTGAAATCCGAGGGCTGATCCCGTCCATCCGTCCGGCGGTGATTGATCGTCGGCGCTGACGAGCAGGGCAGCGACATTCGCGAACGTTGCGGAGCGGTTTTGCTGATCCTTTTTTGTCCGCGACTACCCTCGCGACGAATTCAAACGTTTGCCGCAGGCCCCGATCTTTCCCGGTTGGCGAACCTGCTGCGCTTCGCCGTGATTCTTATCCGCTGCTGCTGCGCAGAGTCGTTGCTGGGCTAGCTCCATGTGACTTCAGGCTAGTCCGTTAATTGGCGGATGCTTCGGAGAACCGAGCTTTGGAATCACGCTGCGAGAGAAAATAACTCAGTAGCCATCGGTGTTTTGAGCGATATCGAACCCGTGCCAATATCAAGATGGACGGTGCGGCTAATTGTGCCACCAACCGCGCTGCCACGCACTCCGTAGCCGTGCTGCGACAGCCAAAGCTGGGTGGCGCGAATATTGCGTTCACCGATCTTGAAATTGTCATTCCCGGTGAGCACGGAGGCTCCGCCTGCCACGAAGAGTCGAAGGCGACTGCGTTCCGCTTTGATGCCTGTGAGTGCTCGGAAAAGTGCGGGGAGTCCGGTATCAGCGAACATTGCCGGCTGCGAAATCGCTTTGTCGGGCGAGATGCTCGATTCAGGCAACATCATGTGTAGCAGTCCGCCGGCTTTTGCAATTGGGTCGTAGACGGCAACTGCGACGCACGAGCCTAGCGCATACGTGCTAAGAGTGATCGCGGAATTGTTCGACACGCCCATGTCGCCGACACCAACAACCACTCGTTGAGTGAAAAGAGACGCGATTGAGGGAGCTCCGGCCATAAGTTAGGTGCCAGCCACACGGTGGTCGGTGGTGAAAGTGGTTTGAAAGAGTGAAATCATGCTGAGGCCATACGTCTCAAGCGTGACCGTTATCGAATAAGAAATTCGGTCGAACGGTGCTGGACTTAAGGTTTTCTCTTCGGTTCGGCCCACGATTTTTACGAATAGACGAGCAGGCGCTGGCTGATTGGCGTTACCTGATTGTGGCTGCGTATTTTGGAGATGGTTCCGGGACTGAGGGACTGACCTTCTCCTATGAGCAGCATGCCGTGCGGGCTGTAAATTCCGTTGGCCAGAATCATCCCTGGTTCAAGTTCGTGCAGCATAATCTCGCGAACCTGCTTGGGGAGTTGCACGAGATTGCTGATCTTGAGGAAAAGCCGGACCGCCTCTGGATCGTAGGCATTGCCCGATTTGGCGAGGAGAGCGTCAATTGCGGCTGACTTGGTCAACCCTGACTCGACAAATCCAACTGCAACGGCCAAGCAGCGTGCGGCCCATGGAATAGCGTTGCCGGCCAGGCCATCCGGATAGCCGCGTCCGTCGTATCGTTCATGATGGGCGCGGATTACTTCGCCCACTTCGGCGTGGCCGTCGACTAACGAAGCGAGCGTCTGCCCGTAGACCGGGTGACTGTTCATCATCGTGCGTTCCCGCTCGGTAAGCTGTTCGGGTTTGGTGCGAAAGGCGCGCATCATCTCGCGCGGCACGCCAATTAAACCTAGGTCGCAGAGCCATGCTGCAGTGCGCAGGGCGTGCTTTTCCGTGTCGGTAAACGAATCGGTTAACGCCATCTGATTCGCAAATTCCACGAGGGCCTTTGCTTGGCCACCGAGAATCGGGTCGTAGGCGGTCAGAATACGACGGCACAGTTCGAGCGAGTGCTCGTAGTTTTCTGCGAGCTCGCGGTTGGCCGAGTCGAGGCGCTGGCGTTGGAGTTCGAGATCACGGACCTTGTTTTCAAGCGCACCGTTCGCTTCGCGCAGTTGGTTGTTCAGCTGTAGGGTCTCCGCCTGCAGTGCCTCATTTTGGGTAACGAGGTCGTGGCGCTGCACGGCATTGCGCACGGTGGCTACAAGCTCTTCACGCAACCAGGGCTTGGCCACAAAACGGAAAATTTCACCCTTGTTGATTGCGTCGACGATCGTCGGCAAAGCGAGCACTGCGGTGATTAAAATGCGGGATGCGTGTGGGCGGTGCTTTCGGCTCTCAACCAGAAAGTCGAGTCCGAGCATCTCGGGCATGCGCTGATCAGAAATGATGACGGCAAAATCCCGATCCGCCAAAATGGTCAGTGCCTTCAGGGGGCTGTTACAAGCGACGACATGAAATCCTTCCCGTTCCAATGTGAACTTGAGGGCAGTGAGTACGACCGGTTCATCATCGACGATCAATATTGTTGCGGGTTCGGTCGACACCGGTGCCCCGTGTGCGCGTGGTGAAATGGGGTTCGTGAGTTCGGAGACGCTCATACGGTAACGGCCGCGAGGGAAGGCGGTGCTGCGGCGACGTGATGTTGTGTAATAAAGTCGGCTACGCGATCAAGCGGGAGTTGCCGTTGGGCTGCGCCATTTTCCCAGGCCGCGCGAGGCATGCCGTAAACTACGCTGCTCGCTTCATCTTGGGCAAAGGTGGTCGCACCTTTCTCCCGCAGTCGAAGCAAGCCTTCCGCGCCGTCTTTTCCCATTCCGGTTAAAATACCTGCGAGAGCGTGGGGAGCGGCGCCACAATCGACCGCCGATTTTAGTAAGAGATCAACGGCCGGACGTTGGTGCCAGACCTGGGGGCCATTCACGACGCGGACGCGGTAGTGGTCGGATTGCCATTGAAGCATCAGATGGAAATTTCCCGGTGCAATCAAAGCGAGTCCGGCGGTAAGGCGATCACCGTCAGCGGCCTCGCGCACCTCGAAAGCGCACATTTGATTGAGGCGTTCGGCAAAACTCTTGGAGAAAATGGGCGGAATATGCTGCACGACAGCGATGCCCGGTAGCCCATTTGGCAGTCGAGTAAGCACTTCGCGAAGCGCCTCGGTTCCACCGGTCGAAGCGCCAAGAAGAATGATGTTACGTGCGGAGCTCGCCCGGGTAATCGCTGCGGGACGCGTTGGAAGTGGTGCAGCAGGTGCTCGCGTGCGGCGGATGCGAGCACCGACGCTGGCCTTGATTCGGGCGATGAGCTGTGGGCCTAAATCGCCGAATGAGTAGGGCCCGCCGGGCTTTGCGAGCACGTCAAAAGCACCGAGTCGCAATGCTTCCAGGGCGTAGTCTGAGCCACGTTGTGAGAGCGAACTCATGATAATCACCGGTAATGGCCGTTGCTCCATTAAGATCTTGAGAAATGTCAGGCCGTCCATCCGCGGCATTTCCAGATCGAGGGTCAACACGTCGGGGTTGAGTTCCTTGATCTTGTCGCGTGCCACATAGGGATCTACCGCGGTGCCGACAACCTCGATGGCAGGGTCGGCCTTCAGCGCGTCGCTCACGAGCTTACGGACGACGGCTGAGTCGTCGACGACGAGGACGCGGATTGGGCGGGCAGACATGGGTTAGGAGCCGAGGGGCTTTTGGTAGATTGCCGGGCGAATGGTGCGCAGTCGGTGGCTGACATGAGCGAGGCTTTCGGAGTGCCCAACGAAGAGATAGCCGCCGGGGACGAGTCGTCGTGATAGTCTTTCGACGAGTTGTTCCTGGGTGGGGCGGTCGAAGTAGATCATCACGTTTCGGCAGAAAATGACCTGAAACGGCTCTCGGAAAGGTGGTTCACCTTCGAGCAGGTTTAGATGGCGGAATGATACGCGGTCGCGGAGCGCGGCTTTGACCCGTTGATTGCCAGCTTGCGGTCCGAAACCGCATTGAAAGTGAGCCCGAATGATCGCGGGCGAGAGTCGGTTGACGGTTTCGTCCTTGTAAACGCCGGCCTTGGCTTTCGCGAGAATGCGGTGAGAAATATCTGTGGCTTCGATCTGCCACGGCCATGTTCCTGCGCAGTTTGCCAGCGTCATCGCGATCGAGTAAGGCTCTTCTCCCGACGAGCAGGCCGCGCTCCAGATGTTGAGACGAGGCCAGTTCTCACTGCGGGCACGCGCAGACATTTCGGGCACAGCGATGTCCTGGAGGAATTCAAAGTGGGCGTTTTCGCGGAAGAAGAATGTATGATTGGTCGAAATGGCATCGATCAGATTGCCCAACTCCTCTTCGGCGTTGGGCGACCGCAAGAGTTGGCAATAGGCGTTTAGGTCGGGCGCGTTGGTGGCGCGCAACCGCTTCCCTAGTCGGGCTGAGACGAGCTCTCGCTTGTCGGGTCCCAAATTGATGCGGCTCCGTTCGTAAACGACGCTACGAATGAATTCAAATTCGCTGTCCTTCATTAAGAATAACTGGGGTTATCGACTCCTTTTCGGGGAAATTGAGTGGCGAATGGCGGCTACGATGAATTTTTCAATCACCGGCCTCTGCGTTGGCGCCGTATCCGGCAAAAATTTCCTCACTGGACTCGGGTAATCGTTAATGAGCCGCACGACTCGCCGACGTATCGATGTGATAAATTATATTCAATTGTTTTGTAGTAGTTTGTGAACTCGAGTGGAGGAGTGGCACCGGCAGTGCTTAATGCGGCTCATGATCGATCCCATCTTCCAATCCGACAACTACCAGTTGGCGCGGAAGCTTCTTGATGCGGCGGTGCTCCGTCAGGATGCCATCGCGACTAACGTTGCAAATGCAGAGACTCCCGGTTTCCGGCGCCTTGATGTTGCGCCGGATTTCGCAGTGCAGTTGCGGTCACAGATGGAAGCAGGCGATTTCGGAAAAAACGCACAGTCACTGCGCCCCCATTTGCTGGAGGATCAGACGGCACGCAGTATTCGCCCAGACGGAAATACGGTCGAGATCGAACGCGAGTTGCTTGCCATGGATCGCAACGCCGTCGAGCACCAGTTTCTCTCGGACATCGTATCGAGCAATCTCAAGCAACTGAAGATGGCTATCACGGGCCGATCAATGTGACGCCTCATTCCGAGTGCTGCCCGTCTCGCTCTCACTTCTAACCCGCTCTACTCCACGTTCTCCCTATGAACCTTATCACCGGTATCGACATTACCGCGGGAGCTTTAAACGCACACAAAACGCGGCTCGATATCGTTGCACAGAACATCGCAAATAGTCATACGACCCGCACCCCGAGTGGCGGCCCGTATCAACGGCAGGTTGTGTCGTTCGAGACCCAACTGATTCGTCAAGCCAATGGCGGCGGACCGGCGATGCAAAGCGTCAAGGTGGGCACGATCACGGGTGATCGCACGCCAGGGCAACAAGTCTATAATCCGCAGCATCCCGATGCAAAAGCAGACGGACTCGTGGCCATGCCCAACGTCAATCTCTCCTACGAAATGGTCGATCTCATCACCGCCTCGCGCGCCTATGAGGCCAATCTTGCGATTGTTAAGAATGCGCGCCAGATGGCCATGAAGACGCTCGAGATCGGTAAGTGAGTTTCCCCCCATGAACCCGATCAGCTCCGTCAATCCTCTCGCTGCATCCGCCCTGAATCGGATTGAAGCCCCGATGCCCAAGATTGGCCTCGGGAACATTGGCCAGCATGCCGCTGCGCCATCCGAAGGCTTTGGTCAGATGCTCGACGGTCTCGTCGCTACCGTCGATGCCAAGCAGGGGACCGCCAAGGCGTTGACGCGCAAGGTGCTCATGGGCGACACCGATCAACTTCATCAAAGTGTGATCGCAATGCAGGAAGCCGGTGTAGCGTTTTCCATGATGGTGGAGGTCCGCAATAAACTCGTTGAATCCTACCAAGAACTCATGCGCATGCAGGTATAAACGCCCTCCTGCATTGTCCTTCAGGATAACGTAGTCGTTTTTCCCTTCTCGCACTCTCTCTTTCGCCTACTCGATGAAAAATTTCGCTCAGTCGCTCCTCGATCTTTGGAAACAGCTTGGTCTCAACCAGCGAGTTTCGCTTGTCGTTGCCGCGCTCGCGGTGGCCGGCGGCCTTATTGGCGTCGTGTTGTGGTCGCAACGCCCCGATATGCAGCTCCTGTACGCCCGGATGGGTGAAAAGGATGCAGCTGCGGTCATCAGTTATCTTCAGTCGCAAAATATCCCGCACCAAATTAGTGCAGGCGGCACAACTGTAATGGTGCCGTCCGACAAGGTGTATAAGCTCCGGATGGATCTCGCTGGCAAAGGGCTGCCCAGTGGTGAGGGCGTTGGTTTTGAAATTTTTGACAAAGGACAGTTTGGACTTTCAGATTTCGTCCAACGCACGAATTACCTCCGCGCCGTTCAGGGGGAACTGTCCCGCACTATCTCGCAGCTCGCGGGCGTCCGCTCGGCCCGGATCATGATTGTGCAACCTGAAAACCGTCTCTTGCTCACGGAGCAGGGCGTAAAGTCCACCGCTTCTGTTTTTGTCGATGTCGGCGGCGGACGCCTAGAAGCCGATCAGGTTAACGCCATTCGCCACCTCGTCGCGAATGCCGTCCAAGGATTGTCCCCCGATCAGGTCGCAGTCGTGGACAACCGGGGACGGACACTTTCTGAAGAGCTTAAGCAGGATCCCACACTCGCGAATGCGTCATCGCAGATGCGCTACCGTCAGCAGGTCGAGGATTACCTCTCTAAAAAGGTGGAAACGATGCTGGCTGCAGTAATCGGGCCGGGTAATGCGGTCGTCCGCGTTTCGGCTGAAATTGAAACGGATGCGACTACTCTCGTTTCCGAAAAATATGACCCTGAGGGTCAGGTAGTGCGGTCATTGACCCAGACCGACGATGTAACGAACACGACGGAAGGGCGCGCATCGGGTGGCGCCGCCGGGGTCAGTGCGAATGTGCCAGAGAAGAGCGCGGGCAATTCTGATGCATCGCGCCCGACTTCGACGTCCGAGCAAAATCGCAAGAATCGCACGACGGCCTATGAGATTAATAAGACGGTGACGAACGTCACCCGCAACCCGGGCACGGTTAAGGGTGTGACCGCCGCGGTCTTTATTTCCCCCCGGATGGTTGCTGCCGTATTGGCCGCGGATGCCCCGAAAGGCACTCCCACGCCAGCTCCACAGGCGCAAAAACGTTCGCAAGGCGAACTCGATGCTCTCCGCCAAATCGTCATCAACGCCCTTGGATTGAAACCCATCGCCGGCCAGTCGCCGGATGCGCTCGTTTCACTGCAAGAGTTGCCGTTCCAGAGCGCAGTGCAACTGCCCGAACAGTTTGAAGCCGCCCAAGGTGAGACGCGGATTCAAGGATGGATTGCGGTCGCTAGCCGTTGGGCCGCGGTCGGTGGCGCTTGCTTGGTGCTGCTGGTTTTTCTCCGGGTGTTGGCCCGGCAAAAACCCGAACCTGTACCGGTCGAAGTGCTGTCGCTCAGTCCGGAGGCCGCTGCCCGTTCGCTACCTAATTCTAACTCAGTCACTCCTGAATTGCTCAACGAACTAATTCGTCAGAAGCCGAACAATGTGGGCGTCGCCTTGCGCGACTGGGTTTCCTCCGGTGCCCCCGCCGCCGCCAGTAAGAACTAAGCGCCCATGGCCGCCGACATTGATTATCCCAAACTTAGCCGTCACCAAAAATTGGCGGTTTTCCTGATTGTCATTGGTCCCGAATCGGCGGCCGAGGTGCTGCGCCAATTTGACGATGCCGAAATTGAAGTGCTTTGCCGAGAGATGTCAGTTTTGACCATTATTCCGAATAATGTGCAGAAGCAGGCGGTCGAAGAATTCTCCGCCTTAGTGGCACAAAGTGCCGGCTCTGCACTTGGGGGGCTCGGCTATGCTCAGCGCACGCTGGAGATTGCCAAGGGTGATTATAAGGCTTCTGCCATCATCGGACGGGTCGGTCCGGTCGGCACTTCGATCGAAGTCATCAAGGATATTTCTGAGATGGAGGGGCGCCAGATTTTCAATCTAATCAAGCACGAGCAGCCACAGACGATTTCGTTCCTCCTGTCCTATCTCGACAGTGCAAAGTCAGCGGAGGTCTTTACCTTGTTGAGCCCAGACCTCCGCGAAGAAGTGGTTGAACGTCTTGGCACGATCGAGAGCACTTCGCTTGAACTGGTGGGCAAGATCGCCCGGTCACTCGGCAAGCACTATGATACAAAGGTCCGCCCGGCTTTCCATCGCAGTGGTGGTGTTCGGTCCGTTGCGGACCTCTTGAACCAACTCGACAAGGAAATGAGCAAGAACCTTCTCGCTCGCCTCGAGGAGCGCAACGCCACCCTTGGTTCCGCCATTCGCAAGAAGCTCTTCAGCTTCGAGGATCTCAATCGCCTGCAACCGGCCGACCTACAGCGCGTGCTGCGCGAAGTGGATTCGTCGAACCTCGCGGTTTCGATGAAGTCCGCTAGCGAGACGCTGCGCGAGAAAATCTACGGCGCCATTTCGAAACGGGCGGCCGAATCGCTCAAGGAGGAGCTCGAGATGCTCGGGCCGGTTCGCCTCAAGGACGTCGAGGTTGCGCAGGATGCCATCATTCAGGTTGTCCGGCGTCTGGAGGAGGAAGGACAGATTACCCTCGATTCAGAGGGGGCTGCCAGCGTCGTCGCCTAATGCCCCCTTCCTCACGAATTTCTCAGAGCTAAATTATCCCATCCGTGGCTTACGCGAAACTCATCGCCTTTGATCGACCGCTTTCTGGTGCCGCAATCCCTGGCACCGCGGGTAAGTTCTATTCCGAGGCTGAGCTCGTGGCTCGCGACGAAGCGGCCTACCATCGGGGAATCGACGCGGCCCGGGCGCTCGCTGACCAACAGATGGTCGAGTTTCGTTCGGACATGGAGCAGCTGGGTGACGGAGTATTCAGTAAGTTAGCCGCCATGGAGCCTGCTTTGGTCAATCAATTGCGGGACGCGCTCCCGAAGTTGGCGCTCGATATCTCCCACCGGTTGTTGGCTGGCTACGAACCGTCGCCAGAGGTTGTCTCTCGGCTTTGCGAGGAGGCGCTGCAGGAGCTTTTCCCCGAACGGGAAAATTTGGAACTGGCCGTCGGAGCGCGGGACGCAGCCCTCTTGGAACAGATTAAGCCCAGCTGGCTTTCCCGTTATCCAGGGCTCCGAATCCGCACCGAAGCTTCGTTTCAATCGGGTGATTGCCAGGTGCGCAGCCGGTTTGGGCTGACGGATGCACGTCTCGCCACGAAACTCAGCGCACTCGAACGCAACCTCACGCCCGCATGAACTCATCGGTTGCCCCACTCGTCGACGTTCTCCGGTCCCAGGTTCGCCACCTGCCTTCGGTGCAACGCGTCGGCACGGTCACAGGTGTAGCTGGGCTCATAATAGAGTCGGATGGACCGAACGTAGGACTGGGAGAACTTTGCCTTATTCGTTCCGGCCGCGATGACTTTAGCGTTCGTGCGGAGGTTGTGGGATTTCGCGAGCACCGTGTACTGCTGATGCCGCTGGGTGATACGGCCGGCCTCCACGTGGGTTGCGAAGTCGCCGCGACCGATCGCCCTCCGTTACCGCGAGTGGGCCCCGAAATGCTCGGCCGTGTGCTGGATGCACTTGGGCGTCCGTTCGATGGCCTCGGTTTGCTACCGGTTGACCGCATGGCCGCGCGGTCGACTCAGCCCCCTCATCCTCTACGCCGGCAACGAATCAAGACTCCGTTTGTTACCGGCGTGCGTGCCATTGATTCGTTTATTCCCTTTGGTCGTGGCCAACGGCTCGGGCTGTTTGCGGGTTCTGGTGTCGGTAAGTCCACGTTGATGGGGATGATCGCCCGAGCCTCCGAGGCTGACGTAGTGGTCATCGCCCTGGTGGGCGAGCGTGGCCGCGAAGTCCGCGAGTTTATTGAGAAAGATTTGGGACCAGAAGGTATGAAGCGTGCCGTAGTTGTCGTGGCGACGTCCGATACATCCGCGCCGCTTCGTCTCCGTGCGGCCACCACTGCGACTTCAATTGCCGAGGCGTGGCGAGATGCGGGCAAAAACGTCTTGTTCATGATGGATTCGGTGACACGTTATGCGATGGCCCAACGTGAGATTGGCCTGGCCGTTGGCGAGCCGCCCGCGACCCGCGGTTATACGCCATCAGTTTTTGCCATGCTCCCAAGACTGCTCGAACGGGCCGGGGCAGGGGAGACTGGCGCCATCACGGCTCTCTACACTGTGCTTGTCGAGGGTGATGATATGAACGAACCGGTCGCGGATGCCGTCCGCGGTATTCTCGATGGGCATATCGTCCTTTCCCGGGCGCTCGCCCACTTTAATCATTATCCAGCGATAGATGTCCTTGAAAGTGTTTCCCGTCTGACCCGGGATGTTTGCACGCCGGAGGAGGTCACTGTGGCCGGCAAAGCTCGCGAACACCTCGCGCTGTATCGTAAGAACGAGGACCTCGTGTCGATTGGTGCTTATACCAAGGGGGCCAACCCCGCTCTCGATCACGCGATCGCGCTTCATGAACCCCTGAAAAATTTTCTTCGTCAAACAGTGCACGAGCACACCGCGCGTGCGCAGACGTTTGCCAACCTCAAAAAAATCGTCGCATGAAACGCTTCCGCTTCCCCCTTCGCCCGGTAGCCGTGCTCCGCGCTCATCGCGAGATCCGTGCCCGTGAATCCTTCGCGGCCGCGGTTCACGCTTACGTTACTTCCGAGGAAAATTTAGCCAATACCCGACTCCGCGTGGCCCAGTTTGAGGCCGCATTGTTTGCCGGCCGCCGCGTTACCTTCAATCCTGCGGAGGAAGCACAACAGCTCACCGCTTACCGCCGCGAATGCGCGGTCGAGATCGACGCCGAGCGGGCGACATTTGCCGCCCGCTCAGAGATGGAGCGCTGCCGCTTCGAATATATCGAGGCCCACCGGAAACTGGAGGTGGTGAAGCGCCTCGAAGCCAAAGCCCGGGTTGCCCACCATCTCGCTTCGAACCGGGAGGAACAGGCGGAGTTCGACGATTTTTCGACGCGCCGCGCGCTGCGTCGCTCACCCCTTTTTAGCTCATGATCGACAAACTCCAAAATCCTACCGTCGCTGCTGTCCTCGGTGTTTTTATTAGCGTTGGGGTCGGTGTGTCCGTCAGCATGCGGGTTCTCGGGCCGCTCCTCACTAAGGTCGCGGCTCCTCATGAAAAGAAGCCGGCGGAAGAGTTGAAGCAACGAGGTTGGGACTTTTGGACGATTGAAATTGACAATCTTTCGAATGAATTGAAAGGGGAGCGGTTGCGTCTCCGTAAAGAAGCCGAGCTTTTGGATCAGCGCGCAGCGCGCATTGCGGCTGAGGAAAAAGAGTTGGGCAAGGTTCGGTCAGATATCGAAATGCTTCGCCGCGAGATTGGGGAAAAGGTGATCGAGATTACCGCTGACGAATCAAAAAACATCCGCACTCTCGCCCAAACTTACACTGCGCTTACGCCGCGGGCTGCTGTCGCGATTTTTCGCGAACTTGATGATTCGACGGCCGTGAAAATTCTTTCCCTCATGAAAGCCGATGTCGTCGGTCCGATTTTCGAGGAGATGGGCAAGACGGCGACTGCCGAGGGTATGCCCCTTGCACGCCGTGCAGCGCTGCTTTCCGAAAAGCTCCGTTTGATGAAATCCGCCAAGCAAAGCTCTTAGTAAAAATTGTCTTATCCCCGCGCCATGGATCGGCGCGGTTGCATGCCACGGAAGGTGCCGCGCTATGAACCTTTCCGTCGCCACATCTCCCACTGAATCAACTCTCGTTACACTCCCAACCGGCCCAACTGCCACGAGGGAGGCAACAGATCTTGGTGATCTGGACGCAGCTGCATCTCCATTCGACGAGCTATTTCCCGATCTTGGCGCACTTGCAACAGTGCAGCAGGCCGCGTCGATCGGGCCCAAACATCTGCCTGTCACCAGTAAAGCTTCAGCTATGTGGGTTGGATCGCTGATGCTGCGGACTAATATTACGCAAGACTCGGGCGCGCTCGTTGGCGGCGAACAGACGCAGGGCCGAGGTCTCGGTGGAGGAGGGACGCCTCAGCACAGTGAGGATGAAAGCACGACCGAAAACGAGCCAGGTGCAAGGTGTAGTGGTGACGTAAAAACGGTCGGGAACTCTGGTGTGAGCGTGCTGCGGCGGCCGGATGAAATTGAGTCCAGCCCCTGCCTTCTACCGAGTGTCGTATCGGTACAAGCGTTATCGGATCTGCCAGCGCTTCAGATTTTGCCGAACCCAGTGACTGTCGCAGAGGAGGTCGGCGACTTGCTCACTGAAGGGGTAGTGGACGCAGATTTCTCGGCGAGTTCGGATTTGATCGACGATTCGGATAAATCGGTCGTGGTATCTGGCCAGCGCCCTATTGTCGTGTGCGCTGCTTCGCCAACTGTGGGTGGGGTGTCGGAATCGGTCGCGTCCTTGAATGATCCCAGGATCTCATCGAGACAAGTTCGCGACTCAACCCCACTTACCCGCGGAAGCTCACCGCGTAGGTCTTTGAGCACACCACGAGACACGGTCATTACGGCAGCGCTTGGAAAGAAAGCGCGCTCCGAAGCTGCGCTGGTTCTCGGAGAAGTCGATTCGCCGGTTGCGGCTGTCCGGTCGACTGAAATAGATTTGGTGCAACGTCCGTTCTGGAGCGGCTTCGTGCCGACAGAGGTCGACGGCGATCGCGTGTCACTCATTGGGAAGGAAACAGAACCGTTCATTCCCGCGGGACTCTGCAGAACCACAGACACCAACTTTGACGTAAAAATCGTCTCGGCCGAGGTATGGGCCGCGTCCGGGAAGGGTGTGGTTTCCTCCGCGGAAATAAACCAAAGAAGCGCTGCCGGTGCGTCGCAGAGTTCGGGTTCTGCTCGCCGAGAGAAGTTCACCATTCAGAGCCGTGGAGAGGCGTCTCGAGTCGATGCGCCGAAAGAGGAGGCGCCAATAGAGTATTCCTCGATCGTATCAGATCGAACGGAGAATCTCATTCCAGTATCTCAGGCTGGGATGGCGGTGGTTACCGCTGGCTCTACCGTCCAGGAGGTCGATGTATCGGCAGAGCCTATTTCTCGGGAGTTTTGCGCGCGGCCAAAGCAACCTGTGCTGGCTGAAGCCTTCGCTCACGTAATGTCGCACCGTAATTCGTTCCCCTCTTCGCTTCCAACCGAACTCAGCGAGGAATCGATCAATACTAGCTCGCCTTCATCTGATTCTCCAAGGGCCGCTGATCAGGCGCCAACTGGTTCGATGAAAGTTGGTAACGCTGTGCTGGGTGCAGGTGCTGCTTCGCTCGTGCAACTGACCCCGGCGGCGGGCATTGCTCCTAAGTCGGCACTGACTGATCGACTTGCCGCCACGATCGAGCGTGGAATACCAGACGGGTTCGAGACCCTTCAGTCACTCGTCTCACCGGCGGGTATTGCGTTGAACATTGAAAGGGCAAACATAACGGGGCAGGCAGTTTTAGAATCTACTTCGTTGGCGCCGATCGTAGTTCCGAATGAGACGGTGGTCTCCAGCATGCGGAGTGTTTTGCCTTGGTTAAGGTCAGAAAAGATGCCAACTCCGCGCGGGGCAAAAATTGCCGCAGCGGCTGATGTTTCGCGGATTGGAGGAAATGGCGGCGTGCTGGATTCAATTAAAACATTTTTAGAACCTATAGAACAATCAGTTACGAGTGAGATAACGAGTGTTGGCACCAGTGTTGCTGAATCGGCTGCCGTCATGCCTGCCGTCGCAATTCCAACCCATCCTATCGCTTCCAATGCGTCCGATCGTGCGTCGCTGTGGAATGAGGCACTTTCTCCGGCGCTGGAACGGACTGGCACGGTTGATACCACGATGTTTTCAACTGAGTCGACCGATTCAGCTCATCGCGCGGTCGAAGCGGTTTTGACCGCTGCGGAGCGCGTTGCGAGTGGGGGACGCCAATCGGTTGATCTGCATTTTTCTGTCGGTGGTGCAGACCTTAATGTGCGCGTTGAGATGCGTGCCGATCAGGTCCACGCGACGTTTCGCACGGACTCTGCTGAACTACGCTCCGCCTTGGCGAACGAATGGCAAAGCGTGAATGCGGCGGGTAATGGCGAAAGCTCGCTGCGCCTTGCTCCTCCCGTTTTTACCACCAACGCGAATCTGTCGAATTTGAATAACGCCTCGGCATTTGCGGGCGGAGACGGCTCGTCACGCCAGCGAGATTCACGGGCGAACCAGTCGCAGGACGGCTCGTTCGAGCTTGGAGCCAGTGGCTCCTCCCGCCGTGCGCATTTCGCCCGCACTACTTCGTCAAGCGACTCCATTTTGCCGGCCTCCTCTGGGGTCGAGCGCACAGTTTCACCGACGCTCGCGCGTCGCCTCCAAACGCACGCCTGATTCTATATGACGACAATTTCCGCGCTCTCTTCCAGTCGTGCAAGTTCGAGCACAGCGACAAGTGACGGCACCGCCACCACCTCGACTGCATCGCGTGTTCCTCAAAAGACACTGGGACAAAATGATTTTCTGAAAATTCTCGCCAAGCAATTTCAGACCCAGGATCCGATGAAGCCCATGGAAGACACGGCCTTTATCGCGCAGATGGCGCAGTTTTCATCGCTCGAGCAGTCTAAGACGATGGCCAGCGATATGGCTGCACTCCGATCTGATCAGCAGCGCACGGCGGCGAATTCCTATCTTGGCCATCGCGTTACAGTTGACGCCGGAAAGGGTAAGACCGACGCCGGCGAAGTGTCTGCCATCGATGCGAGTGGCTCCGAGCCTAAGCTAGTTATCAACGGCAAATTGTTCCCCCTTTCCGCTGTGCTCCTTGTCGAGCCTGGCGCTGTCACCGCACCCGCCCCGCAACCGGTTCCTACCACCGGGGCATAATCCACCAAATCAGCATATACTACCATGTCACTCATCGGCACAATGGGCAGCGGCGTCAGCTCGCTGCGGACGTTCATGAAAGGTCTCGAAGTTATCGGCAACAATATCGCCAACGTCAATACGACTGGATTCAAGTCGTCTGAGGCGAAATACGCCGACAGCTTCAGTAACATTTTGGAGCGCTCGGCCCCGTCGTCGGCGGCAGCCTCAAATACACCCTCGGCGGGAATTGGCACCGGTGTCTCGCTTGCTGGCGTAGCGACCAATTTTACGCAGGGCTCACTTGCCAGTACCGGCACGGAAACAGACCTTGGTATATCTGGGAATGGATTCTTCCACGTGAAGAACCCAGTCGATAGTACCGAATACGCGACGCGCGCGGGCGAGTTTCGTTGGGATGACAAAGGCTTTTTGGTGACCGACCAAGGCTACCGCGTGCAGGGATTGACTGGTGCTTCATTGGGCACAGTGGGTGATATTCAACTCGGCACGCCGCCAACTGGAACTCAATTGCAGTCGGTCACATTCGACCGCAGCGGTAATGTCGTTGAGTTTTATTCGAACGGCACATCGGCGACGACAAACCAGGTGTTGTTACAAAGCTTCAGCGATCCTTCTGCCCTCGCAAATGTGGGTCGTGGTTTGTATACGGGTCTTTTGAATGCTGGTCCGATTGGCGCCGCTGCGGGCAATTCCGCGCTTCAGACCGGCACCGTCAACGCCCCTGGAAAAAATGGGCTTGGCGCGATTCAAAGCGGAACACTGGAACTTTCGAACGTCGATCTTACCGATCAGTTTTCCAAACTGATCACCACGCAGCGTAGCTTTCAGGCGGGTTCCCGTCTCATCACTGTGTCGGATGGCATTCTCGAAGAAATCGTCAACTTGAAGCGCAGCTAACCCTGAATAACTGGGGGTTGAGGGACGAACCGGGGGCCTCTGGCTCTCGTTTGGCGCCCACAACGCGATCTCATCTTCTTCAACCCCCACTTTTTGTTCTTCTAATCTCTTACTCTCATGGCCGCTCCCAAAGCCGAAGCCCCACCTGCGAAAGGCGCCGATGCCGGTGCAGGGACTGTCATTGCGCCAACCGCGCCCGCCAAGAAAGGTGGGATGGGTGCTTGGATTCCAGTCATCGCAGCGCTGCTGCTCGCACCGGTCGCTACGTGGGCGACTGTTGAATTTGTGCTCCTGCCGCGACTGCAGAAAAAAATCGCGGACTCAGGTGGCGAACACGGAGCTGAGGGGGCTGCGGCTCCGGCTGCCGAATCCCATGGCGGCGGTGGCCACGGCGCCAAGCCAGGGAAAGAAGGGAAAAGCGGGAAAGAATCAGGCGGCGGTGCCGGTGGCTATGAATTCCAAAATGTAGTCGTGAATCTTGCGGGTACGATGGGCACCCGCTACCTTAAAACCAGTTTTCTCGTAACCGCCGCCAAAGACGCTGACATCAAGAGCCTGTTTGAGGGCTCCAAGGCGAAGCTCACGGATGTTACCCTAAACGTTCTCTCGTCACTTACGCTCGCCGATCTTGAAGAACCCGGGGCGAAAAACGTGATCAGGGAAAAACTGGTGATGGCCTACAACCAGGCCCTTGGGAAAAAAGTGGCCGACCAAGTCTATTTTTCGGACTTCGTGATTCAATAGCCTGAGACTGTTGCCGCAGCTTTGGTCTCAATACCGCTTCCTTACCCATGGCAGACGACCCGCAAAAAGCGACCAGTGACTTTCTCGATCAAAACGAGATCGACAAACTGCTCGCGCAAAATGTCGAGGCTCCTCCAAAGAGCCCGGTGCTGGTTGGGGCCGGTTCATCCGCGACCGGGGCCTTAAAGATTGAACCTTACGATTTCCGCAATCCTGCATTTCTTTCGGAAGCCGAACTCCGTCGGTTGCGTCTCCTTCACGAGGATTTTATCCGCTACCTTAGCGCCCGTCTTTCCCTCTACCTGCGGATGGAATTTGGGCTAAAGATGGCAAAACTGACGACTCTCACCTATTCAAAATTTTGCGAGTCGTTGCCAAATCCTACTCATCTATCGCTGTTCAAGGTTGAGCCTTTGACCGGTGTTGGAATATTGGACATCAACCCCCGGCTTGCACTCACGATTGCCGATCGTTTGTTGGGCGGCCGAGGGCATTCGGTCAAAGCCGAGCGCTATCTGACCGAAATTGAAATCGCGCTAATTGAAGATGTAATTGTTATCTTGCTGGAAGAATGGTGCGGCCAGTGGAAGACGGAGCAGGAACTGCGGCCGATGATCATCGGGCATGAAAATAACGGCCGATTCCTTCAAACCTCACCCAAGGATGCCATCGTTCTTGCGCTCTCATTGGAGTGCAATTTTGGCGATTGCTCCGAGCAAATTCAGATTGGCGTGCCTTACTACACGATTGAACCGGTGGTGAAGAGAATGCAGGCCCGTCGGCAAAAGGATACGGCGGTGACCCAAGTTGCAAAGCGGGCTGAGTGGCATCCCGCCTATGACCGGATATCCGTTCCGGTACGAGCCGAGTGGCAGGCTTTTGAACTCAGTCTGCGGGAGGTCTCCAGTCTGCGTGTTGGTGACGTGATCGAAATGAAAGCGAACTCCTGTCAGGAGACGTGCGTTCTTTTGAACGGCACCCCAAAATTTATCGGCACCGTCGGTCTCGATACCGAACGTGTCGCTGTTCAGCTCACTCGAAAACTTCCCGGCGAAGAAATTTACCATGGCAAACCTGACGGACGAAAAATCACTTGATATCGTGCTCGACGTGAAGGTGAAGGTTACGGTCCAACTCGGATCGGTTAACCTTCCCATGCGCGAAGTGCTGGAACTCGCCACCGGATCAATTGTGCAACTGATGCAACACGCCAGCGACCCAGTGGGGCTCTTTGTGAATGACAAGCTTATCGCCTATGGCGAGGTGGTGGTGGTCGAGGACAATTTTGGGATCAAGATCACCGAGCTCGTTGGCGGCACCAAGCCATGACCCGCTTCGTGGGCAACGTAATTGGTTTGGGCACCGCCATGGTGCTGTTTGGCGCGGTGGCTTTCGCTGCGGACGATGATAAAGTTATTTTCCCCGCAGGAGATTCGTCCGGTGCGGCTGCGACGTCCCAGGTTCCGGCCGGTGGTAGCTTCAGCAACATAACCTTGGTTGTTGGTGTCGTGCTCGCTGCGGTCGGTGGTTGGTTTGTTTGGCGGGGCCGATTGGCAACTCCATTGGGGCGGGAGACACGGCAACTTGCAATTAGCGAGACCCGTTCATTAGGGAACCGTCAATATCTGGTTGTTGCATCCTTCGAGAATAAGAAATTCCTCCTTGGGGTTTGTCCCGGGCGAATCGATTTGATCGCGCCGCTCCACGATGCACCGGCTACGGAGAAACCGCGTTCATGAGTCGCTGCCGCGCATTTTTACTGGCGGTATTTTTGCTAGTCTCGTGGGTGGTGCCAGTCGTTGCACAGACGGCTTCCCCTAGTGTATTAAACTCAGGATCCTCTTCGGTTGCTACCACGCCAGTATCGGGGGCGACTACTCCCGCAGCTGCACCCAATAGCGGTCCGTTCCGCTTGAATATCGGGCTTGAGGGCAGCGGCCAGGCCGGCGAAGTCAGTGTGGCCGTGCAGATCGTCTTGGTGATGACGCTGCTCTCGGTGGCGCCGTCAATTGTGCTCTTGATGACCAGCTTTACGCGGATTGTGATTGTGCTCGGTTTTGTGCGCACCGCTCTGGGAACGCCCACAGCGCCGTCGAATCAAATAATTGTGGGCCTCTCGTTGTTTCTGACGTTTTTCCTCATGGGGCCAGTGGTTGATCGCGTGAACAACGAGGCCCTGCGACCTTTTCTCGACGGGAAAATGACGTCGATTGAAGCGCTTGATCGCGCGAGTGTGCCGTTGAAGCAGTTCATGTTAAAGCAGACGCGGTCGCGCGATATTGAATACTTTCTGGAGTTGGGCGGCTATGGACCAACTGCGGTCAAAGATTTGTCCATGCGAGTGGTGATTCCCGCTTTCGTAATCAGTGAATTGCAGACCGCGTTTCAGATGGGCTTTCTGCTTTTTCTCCCGTTTTTGGTCATCGATTTCCTCGTTTCAACCGTGCTCATGTCGCTCGGCATGATGATGATGCCACCCGTAACGGTGGCGCTGCCCCTGAAGCTGCTTCTTTTCGTCCTAGTGGATGGCTGGCACTTGGTAGTGCGATCCCTTGTTCAAAGTTTTGCGACCTGATCCGCTATGAATCCTGACCTCGCCATCGATCTGTTTAAGTCGACTGTTATTTTCGCCCTCTACATTGTAGCGCCCTTTCTCGGGGTGACGTTGATCGTCGGTTTGCTGGCTAGTTTGTTGCAATCGGTTACGAGCATGCAGGAGCAAACGCTTACGTTTGTACCCAAACTGTTGGCTCTCTCCGCATTGTTAATGTTACTGACCCCGTGGCTGCTTAGGGCGTTGTCTGAATTTACCATTACTTTGATTACGCGAATGGGATCGCTTGGCCATTGAGACGAGCGGAGTCGCCGCGCGCTCCTGCTCCCTAACGAGGTGAAAATTTAGCAATGTCCTTCGATCTTATCATCGCCTGGATGATGATTTTCCTGCGTTCACTGGGGGTAATCATGCAGTTGCCGCTATTGGCCGGCCGCCCGATTCCGATTCCCGTGCGCTTGGGGATTTGTGCGGGGCTCACTACCATTCTGGCGGGCATCGTTCCGGCTGCGCCCGTTGAATTAGCCGTTTGGCCGCTTGTGGCGACGGTTGCCGGGGAAGTCTTTCTCGGGCTCAGTTTGGGCTTTGTCGCGCGCCTCGCCTTTGGTTCCGTGGAAATGGCTGGGCGCCTAATATCGACTGAGATTGGAATGAGCGCGTCTCCGGGCATGGGTGTTCCAGAGCCGTCCACCGAACCGTTGGCGGCTCTCCTGTCGTCGTTTGCGGTTGTTTTATTTTTTCTGCTCGGTGCACACCACAATGTTCTGAGCGCGTTTGCGCGAAGCTTTCAGTTTGCCGCTGCCGGACGTCCGGCGCTCGATTTGGGCGCGGGTGAAGCCTTGATCCGTGGCACTTCGCACATGTTGGAAGTTGGTTTGCGGATCGCTGCACCTTTTATCGCGATGAATTTTCTGATCACACTTGCATTTTCGGTGCTCGGTCGGGCGGTGCCCAAGATGAACGTATTTGTGGTGAGTATTTCGGCGCGCGCACTGATTGGCTTTGGACTCTTGAGCACCTCGGCCTCTTTGATTGCCCGCTACCTTTTTGTGGAATTCGGGGATCTTCCGCTCCGCATGTTACAGCTCTTGCACGCCCGTTGAAGCGCGGGTGAGGTCACCTGCGAGCTGGTTTCTCAGGGTGGTGGTTAGGTGTGACGAAATAACACCTGTTGAGCTGTAATGGTTCAGCGAAACCCCGTTCATCCGCTGATCACGGCAAATTTTGCCGGATTTTTCACCGCTGATGTTTGCTTGGAGAAAACTGATATTATATCGTCAATTTTAAAACTTTAATCAATTGATATACAGTAATTAATGACTATGTTTGGGTTGTTGGCACCGTCGGTGCAACAGGCGGCACACGAACCAATGGGCGATACCGATCAAGACTCAAAGACGGAGCAGGCGAGCGAGAAGAAGCGCTCTGAGGCGCACGATCGCGGTCAGTTTGCGAAGTCCCATGAAGTGACCGTTCTTTTCCCCATTGCAGCTACGCTCGGTGTTTTGACGCTCACGGCCGAGTCGGCCTCGCGTGATGTTGCGGAATATGCGGTGGCTACCTTCACACGATTTGGCACGACCAAGCTCGACTACGATACCGTGCCTACACAACTCGCTGAAGTGATGCTCGCCATCGCCAAGGCGGTAGGTCCATTTCTGCTCGCGATCGTTGGGGCGACTGTGCTGGCAGGGGGAATCCAAAGCGGATTTCAACTCACCTCCAACGTCGCGACGTTTAAGCTCGATAGCCTAAACATCGCCGCCGGTTTCGGCCGCCTTTTCAGTAAGAGTGTTTTTGTTCGTTCCGGGATCGATCTACTGAAGCTGATCGCGATTGGCCTGACGCTTTGGTTGGGCGCGCGGGGTTTGATGTATGACCCGCTCTTTAGTGCCCCGATGGAGGCCGCCTATCTCGGCCAATTTCTCAATCATGCAACGTTGCTCTTTCTGACCCGGCTACTCCTCGCCCTCGGGATCGTTGCGGTGATCAGCTACAGCTACGAGAAGGTCAAGACCTCCAAGGAGCTGATGATGACCAAGGAGGAAGTTAAGGAAGAGCGGAAGCAGGCCGAAGGTGATGGGCAAACCAAGGCTGCGATGCGCCGCATGGGCCGGCGGCTCGTCCAGAAACAGATGCTCGCTGCGGTGAAAACCGCTGACGTCGTCGTCACTAATCCAACCCACTTCGCGATTGCCTTGAAATACGAGCGAGGCAAAGACCAGGCTCCGGTCATCTTGGCAAAGGGTGAGAATCGCTTCGCCCAGCGCATCAAGGCGCTCGCCGCTGAGCACGGGGTTCCCACGGTCGAGAATAGACCCGTGGCACGCCTCCTGTTCGCGATGGGCAAAGTAGGTGAGAGCATTCCGGCTGAACTTTACGCGGCTGTTGCGGGTATCTTGGCCGTCGTTTACCGCACCCACCGCTACTACTTCTATAACCTCAAGACGCGTCGGGTCGCCGAGGGAGCCGCCTAAGCCATGAGCGCCGTCGCCACCAGCACCAGTCCCGTTACGCAGCTCCTAAAGCGTGCTGATCTGCTTTTTACCGGGGGCTTGTTCCTTACGATCTTGCTGCTGATCATGCCGATCCCGCCAGTGATGCTGGATGCGTTTTTGGCGCTCAATATTGGACTTTCGCTGCTCGTGCTCCTCGCGATTATTTACGTCAAGGATCCGCCCGAGTTCTCGAGTTTTCCTACACTCCTCCTCGCGCTCACATTGTTTCGGCTTGCGCTCAATATTAGCACGACGCGTCAAGTATTGGTGCATGGTTATGCCGGCCAAGTGATAGAAGCGTTCGGACATTTTGTGATTCAGGGGAACTACATCGTCGGTGCCGTCGTCTTTGTAATTCTGGTCGTCATCAATTTCGTTGTTATCACGAAGGGTGCAGGTCGTATCGCCGAGGTAAGCGCGCGGTTCACCCTTGATGCGCTTCCCGGTAAGCAGATGGCCATCGATGCGGAACTGAACGCTGGCATCATCGACGAAGTCACGGCGACCGCACGGCGCGTCAAAGTCCAGAAAGAGGCTGATTTTTACGGCGCAATGGACGGGGCGTCGAAGTTCGTGCGCGGCGACGCCGTCGCCGGCATTATCATCACCCTTGTCAATGTCGTTGGCGGATTTGCCATCGGTGTCATGCAGATGGGGCTCTCACTCGCTGAGGCCCTGACTAAGTTCACCCTCTTGTCGATCGGTGATGGTCTCGTCTCGCAAATTCCGGCGCTGATTTTGTCCGTCGGCGCCGGTCTTCTCGTCACCCGCGCCTCTGACAACAACAACCTCGGCACGCAACTAGCCGGCCAGTTGCTGCGCTACCCCCGCGCGATGCGAATTTGCGCCGGGATGATGGTCGTCTTTGCGATTATGCCGGGTATGCCGATGCTGCCGTTTCTTGGCCTCGCTGCTATCGCCGGATTTCTCGGCAAGATTCTCCAAGAACAAGAAAATGCCACGGGTCATGCGCATGGCACCGAAGCGGCCGCTGCAGCGAAAACGATTTCCTCCGCCAAGGGCGGCGCGGACGGTAAATCATCGGCGGTCGGTGCAGCCCCAGCTGCCCCTGCTCCCGGCTCTACCGAAGACGTTCGTAAGCTCGTTGAGATGGATATTTTCGCGATCGAGATTGGCTACGGTCTCCTTGGCTTGGCCGATGCCAAGAATGGTGGCGAACTGCTTGCGCGGGTTACCGGCGTTCGCAAAACCCTCGCCCGTGAGAAGGGAATTGTTGTTCCGCCAGTTTCGGTTCGGGACAACCTCGAGCTTGAACCCAACGACTACCGTTTTCTCCTGCGGGGTAAGCCCATGGCTCGTGGTCAACTCATGCCCGGCCGTTGGCTCGCGATGAACGTGTCGGGCAGCAAGGTGCGGCTCAAGGGTGTTCCCACGCGCGAACCGGTCTTTAATCTCGAAGCGACTTGGATTGACGAGAGCGAGAAGAAGACCGCCGAACTCAACGGGTTTACGGTCGTAGATCCGGCGTCAGTCCTCATTACGCATCTGTCGGAAACACTCAAGGTGAACGCCCACCACCTTCTCGGCCGCCAGGAAGTGCAGTTGTTGGTCGATCATCTCAAGACATCCCAACCCGCGCTCATCTCCGAGTTGCTGCCCGATCTCGTCACGCTTGGTATCATCCAGCGTGTCCTCCAGAATCTTCTCCGGGAGAACGTTGCGATTCTCAATCAGCCGCTCATCCTCGAGGGTATTGCGGATTTTGCATCGCTGTCGAAGAATCCTGACGACCTTAGCGAACTCGTTCGTCGTCGTCTCGGTCTCTATTTCGTTCCAGAATATGAGTGCCGCCAAGGCGTCGTCCGGGCCGTTACGCTGGATCCCCGCTTTGAGCAGTGGCTGTCGACCAAGGTTCATCGTTCCCCGACTGAAATCGGACTCGCCCTCGACCCTGCGACTGCACGCCATCTCATCGAACAGATTACCATTCGCACCAACGAACTTACCCAGGCCGGTCAGCCGGCAGTCATGGTGGTGTCGACGGAGATTCGCCTTCCGCTCAAACGCTTTTTCGAGTCGTCGTTCCCTCGGGTCACTGTGCTGGCCTATCAGGAATTGCCGGCAGCCACGGAAGTCGAGAACGCCGGCATCATTGCGCCGCCTGCGCACGTAGCCCGGGCGGAAATCCCACTTAAGGCCGCCGCCTAATTCCCCATGTCTTCGCCCACTCCACGCCTCGCGCCAGGCACCTACAAATTCACGGTGAAGTCCATCGATCAGGCCGTTTCGTTGATTCGGGAAAAACTTGGACCAACGGCGCGCGTTCTCTCCGTTCGCTCCGTAGAAGCGATTGGTCTCAAGAAGCTGTTTAGCGCTCCGAAGCTAGAAGTGATTGCGCAGATTGATCAGCCTTCAGCAGAATCGCGGTCTGCGTCTCACAGTCCGCTCGTAGCCGTATCCGCGGAGCCAGCGCTTCCACAGGCTCCGGCGCCGATTTTGAAGAGTCGCCTCGCGCCACTTCCCGCGTCACTCGGCCTGGTCGGATTGCTGCGGCGCTCCGGCATAACTGAGACGGCTCTCACTCGTCTGCAAGCTGGGGCGAACTGGGAGGAGTTAAATACATTGCCGCTGCACCGGGCCCTCGCGGAAACGTCACGTCTGTTGCGCACTCAGGTCGAGCGTCGTACCGCCCGTCCGGCACTTTCCCGAGCTGCGTTTCTCGGCGCGCCGGGCGTAGGCCGCACGACGGCACTTTGCAAATGGCTCGCGCAGGAAGTGTTTCGCCGAGCGCGCCTCGGTCACGTGGTGAGCGTCGAGTTTGACCGCCCCAATCCGCTCGGGCCGTTGCCTGTATTCTCTGAGGCGTTGGGCATCCCTCTGGCCCATTTTCCATGCGAAACCGAAGCGGCCGTGCCGAATGGATTCGTCTATTTTGATCTCCCCGGCCTTTCGCCGCGCCGTCCGGCGGACAACGCCCCACTTGCTGCTTTTCTCGACCGCGAACGTATCACTGAGCGGGTTTTGGTGCTAAATGCCGCCTATGACCGTGCGTCGCTCCGCGATGCCTACACTGCCGGGCGTGATTTGGGGGCGACCCACCTCGTGTTTACCCACCTCGATGAGGTGCCGCAATGGGGGAAACTTTGGGATTACCTCTTCGACGAGTCAATTGAGCCGCTGTTTCTCGGCACGGGTCCATCATTGACCGGCGACTGCGAAGAAGACGTCCCCGGTGCGATTGTGCGCCGCACCCTCCCGGACGATCAAAACTGAATCATACCCTTTGCCTATGAAATTTGTCTTTCTCGTCGGTGGCTTTTCCGGACTCCTCGTCACTGGCGTTGCCAGTTACGCGTCCGACCACGAGCCCGATCGCATTCTGTTTGATGGAGCGGTGGGCTGTCTGATCGGTGCCCTGCTTTTCCGCTGGTTCTGGACGGTGCTGCTGCGCGGCATCCGAGAAACAATTTTGCAACGTCATGCCGTCGCTACAGCGGCGGCCAAGAGTAAATAACCACAATCCACGCTATCATGAATACTGCCGCCGCCCCCCTCCCTAGCATGGATGCTACGCCCGCCGCCGCCTGGCGCGCGTACCAGGGAGTTTCGCCGAGTGCTGTCGATGAAAAGGATTTGATCGAACGGTATCTCCCCCTCGTCCGTAACGTCGTTGACCGCATCAAGCTCAATGTGCCCGCCCACGTCGATGCCGACGATCTCTATAGCGTCGGCATTACCGGCCTTATTGCCGCCGTTCGTAAATTTGATCCCGAGCAGGGGACGACTTTTGCTGGCTACGCAGCCATGCGAATTCGCGGAGCCATTCTTGACGAGCTGCGTCGCATGGATTGGTGCCCGCGTCGCGCCCGCGCCCGATCCCGGAAGCTCAAGTCCGCCATCAATGACGTGGAGCAGAAGGTCGGTCGGGCAGCGACCGACGCGGAGGTTTCCGCCGCGCTCGGCCTCGATGCGAAGGAATACGCCAAATGGGTCGACGAAGCCAAACCGGTCACGTTTATCGCCATCGACCAGACGTCTGAGCATCAAGAGGGTGATGGACCTTCGCTACACGATTTGTTGCGCGACGAGAATGATGTCACTGGTCGCGATAACCTTGAAAAGGCCGAGTTGGTTGAACTTCTTACTCAACGGATCGCGGAATTGCCCGATATACCGAAGAAGATCCTCGCTATGTATTATTTTGAAAACATGCGCCTTGCCGAAATCGCGGCCGTCTTCGGTTTGACCGAATCCCGTATCTGCCAAATCCACGCACAAACCATTCTCGGTCTTCGCGCTTACCTACAGCGGGTGCGAGAGCGCTGAGCGGCACTCGCTGCTGCGTGTTGCTACTCCACCTGCTATCCTATGCTCATCATTGTCGGAGGTCTCATCGTCTTAGGGTCCACTCTGGGAGGGTTCATGCTCGCCGGCGGCAAGCCTATCTTGCTGCTTCATTTGTCTGAGTTCGTGGTGATCTTGGGCATCTCGGCGGGCGTGGTAGTCATTGCGACCCCAGGACACGTGTTGAAAGAAGTCATTCACAAGACGCTTGGGGCTTTGAAGGGGAAAAGTATCTCGAAGGCCGAGTTTAATGACCTTCTGAAGCTCCTCTACGAAATCTTCATGGTTGGTCGCCGCAACGGCCTGATCGCTCTCGAGGAGCATGTGATGGATCCCAAAAAAAGCAGCATCTTCCAGCGTTATCCGGTCGTGCTCAACCACCCGGAGCGACTGGAATTTCTCGTTAACGGGCTCAAGCCGGTGATTGATGGAAAAATCAAGCCCGACCAACTAGCAGATTTGATGGAGGCTGAGCTCGACGCCAAGGCGCTCGAATCGGAGCACCCGTTACACGTCTTGCAGCTGATGGCGGATTCATTGCCTGCCATCGGAATTGTCGCTGCCGTTCTCGGTATTATCAACACGATGTCCGCGATCTCAGAAGGCCCTGAAGCGGTCGGTGAAAAGGTTGCTGCCGCTCTAACCGGAACCTTGCTCGGTATCTTTATTGCCTACGGTTTTGTGAGTCCACTGGGTGCGCGGCTCAAGAGCATCAATGCCGCGGATGAACAATTTCTAAAGTGTATCATGGAGGCTGTTGCTGGTTTCGCCAAGGGGCTCGCTCCGCTTACCGCAGTCGAAGTCGCCCGCCGCTCCCTTGACAGCCATGTCCAGCCCGGCGGTGCGGAACTCGAAGCCGCCTTAAAGGCCTTGGCGCCGGCGAAATGATGAATGGTTAAGCACTCGGCGCAGGGAGTGGATGCCGTCTTCGGATCGCGAACGACTCGGCCCGCTACTGATTTCGATCTCGTCCCCTTCAACCCAACCCGCACAAACCATGGCCCGCAAAAAAGCCGCAGCCCATCATGGCGGAGCCTGGAAGGTCGCATATGCGGACTTCGTTACGGCCATGATGGCGCTGTTCATGGTTCTGTGGATTTCCGCACAGGATAAGGAAATTCTGATCGCGACGTCGCAGTATTTTCAGAACCCGTTCCGCTCGCCGATGGACGCTTCTTCCGGCGTGCTCCCATTTAATAGCAACAAGACGACTAAGAGTTCTGGTAGCCAGTCCGGCACTGAGAAGGAGCAAGATCGGAACAAGCAGATCCAGCTGACGTTTCTTAGCTCGGTTGCCGCTGATTTCTATCGGCTCCTGCATTTGGATGAAAATCTTTCCGGTAAACCAGTAGACGTTCAGGTTACGACCGATGGCCTGCGCGTTACTCTATTCGACCGCGTCAATCGTCCCATCTTTGTCGGTGATACCACTGAGGTTACTGAGTGGGGCAACTTTGTTTTGCAGAGCATGGCATGGACAATTGATCGCCATCAATTCCGCGTGACGATTGACGGACATACGCGCTCGAACCTAGACCTCAAACGCGATGGCTATACCGCGTGGGAGCTTTCCGCTGATCGCGCCAATACGGCTCGTCGCTTACTCGTCCATTTTGCGGTCGAGCCGGCACTCATCGAGCGGGTAACCGGCTACGCAGACACCAAACCCGTCGTAGGAGAACCGCGCGACTCCGAGGAGAACCAACGCATTACCCTTAGCCTCACGCTCACGGCCAAGGCACGCTTCAAAGATGCCAAGAGTGTCGATAAGCCAATTCCTCTCAGCGGCGGGGCGGAGCCGAAGGAAATTAAGTAGGACCATGAAATCATTTTTACAGGGCAAGCAGTCACTCGACATACCTTCGCTTCGCGCGCCGACCGGACTTCCTGCACCCGCGCGAGTCTCTTGCGCCTCTTCGCGCAGCGCAGCGCAAGCTTCCCAGCACGCCCACGGCTCTGGAGCGTCAAACGCGACAGTCGAAGTGGTGAAGGAAGGCGACAAGGTTGTCCGCCTCATCGTGACATGTATTTGCGGGGAGCGCGTCGAAGTCGAGTGTCTCTATCCGGCGGGCGCCTGAGCCTGCGGTTGTGGGGTGTGGCCTCGCTGGTTACGGGACTATGAGTTTCCCGTCGTCAATTCGGACCTGACGCATCCTTGGTGTCGAGGGGTGGTTTCTTTGGGTAAATAGACGCGCGGAGAGGGCTCGGCAAAAGCTGCCGGAGGGAGTCCGGAGGTTCCTTGCCAACGCAGGAAAGATTTTCCTTAAGTTTTTATAAGAGTTTAATCAATTAAAATTGATTATCTTACGTGACACACGGTGGTGGCGGCACGCGGTTGGCTTATATGCCGTCGCCCATGAACGTCGGACTCTATCAAAGTGCCGCAGCCCTCTCCTCCTTGGAGCGTTGGCAGGACACTGTGTCTCAAAATATCACGTCGAGTCAGACGGCGGGATATCGGAAGCGCATGATCAGTTTCGAGACGGAAGCAGCAGGGGAACTACAAACGGATCCACGCGCCCGCATCGGTCACGGGGCTGGCATGCCGACCCTCTTTCCCAAGGTAGTTTCGGGAATAAACTTCACTCCCGGCGAGACGCAGCCGACCCGTCGCGATCTCGATGCGTCGATTCAGGGCGAAGGATTCTTTGAGATCCAACGACCTGACGGGTCCAAAGTCTATTCGCGTGCTGGTGAGTTTCGCATGCGCTTGGATCGCACGCTCGTTACCAGCGGTGGCGACGAGGTTATGAGTGACTCGGGTTCGCCTATCTTGCTACTGCCAGGTGGTGGAAAGATCGCGATCAACCAAGATGGCACGATTTTTCAGGGTGCCAGTGCCCTCGGGAAAATCTCGGTGCAAAAATTCGCCGACAACTCCCGGCTCACGGCGATCGCCGGTGGATTCTTTACCGCGCCCGCTGATATGAAACCGGAGCGCGTCGATCAGCCCGAACTCCTGCAGGGATATCTGGAGGGGAGCAACGTAATGCCGCTCCGTGAAATGGTCGATCTCGTCCTTATCTCCCGAGCGTATGAGGCCAATCAAAAGATCATTAGCACTGTCGACCAGCAGATGCAGAAAACGCTCGATGCTCTCGGCTGAGTCCTCCCCACCATGAATTCCCCAGACAGACAACCGCTAGAATCACGACTGCATGGCCGAGCGCGCAATGGGGGCGCGCCGGCTCCAGTCGTGGCGGTTCCTTTGGTTTCCTTCCTCTCTGCGCTTAACGCTCAACTCTACTCCGCGCGATGAATCTATCACTTTACTCTGCCGCCACAGGCATGGAGGCCCAGCAGCTGAATCTTAATACAATCGCGAACAATCTCGCGAACGTGAACACCCCTGGATTCAAGCGCAGCAAGATTGAGTTTCAAGATCTGCTCTACCAGAAGCCCACACGTGCCTCGGGCACGGACTCAGGTGGTGGCAATTTGGTGCCGACCGGTGTTGAAGTCGGTAACGGCGCGCGTGTTGCAGCCACGTCCAAAGTTTTCACTCAAGGACAGCTCAATCAAACCGGTGAAAAGCTGGACGTCGCGATTCAGGGCGACGGCTTCTTTGAAATTCAACGTCCCGATGGGACGAAAGGATTCACCCGTGACGGCTCGTTCAAGCTCAACGCGCAAGGACAGGTCGTCACTGTAGATGGTCTGCCGGTCTTAAGCGGCTTTCAGCCAATTCCCCCGGGAGCAGGATCCGTTAGTATCTCAGAAAACGGTCAGGTCACGGTGCAGAGCAGCAGCGGCACGCAATCGTTCCGCCTTACGATGGCCCGTTTCTCCAACCCTGCCGGACTTCGTAGTCTCGGTGGTAATCTCTATGAGGAGACCGCCGCAAGCGGCACGCCTGAGCTGGGGCAACCCGGCGAGCAAGGCTTTGGCAGCACGATCCAAGGCTACATCGAGTCGTCCAACGTGAATATCGTTGAGGAAATGGTTAACCTGATCGTTGCGCAGCGCGCCTACGAGATCAACAGCAAGTCGATCCAGACCTCCGACGAAATGCTTCAGAACATTGCCAACATGAAGCACTGATTGCGATGTGCTCTTACCGTTCAATTCTCCGCTTGCTCGTCACGCTGGTTTGCGTCGGCCGCACGTTTGTTTTCGCCGATTCCACTGTTGCAACCGCGTCTGCCGCCGCGCCGCTCAGCCGGGAAAACTTCATCGCAGCGTTGGCTCGCGAACTTTCCACCCACTTTAACCTCGAGGGGGATTTACAGCTTGAACTGCTCCGTCCCTGGTCTCCACCCGCCGGCTCTGCAGCTTCGTGGGAGGTGGCTATCCTCGAGTATCCTTCCGCTCCGTCGCCTTCGATGCTCTTGCGCATTCGGATCTCAGCCGATGAAAAGATCGTTACTACCCCTGTCGACAGCTCGCTCATCGTTCGCGGAGCGCTCTGGCGCGATGCGTGGGTTGCGCGCCAGCCCCTCACCGTTGGTGCGACGTTTGACCCTGCCGTGCTTGAAGCCCGCCGCGTCGACTTGTTTCGCGATCGCGACGTTTTGCCTGCTGCGGCAGGTGATCGCTCCTTCATTTTCGCCCGCGCGGTTTCTGCCGGCCGCCTACTAACGTGGCGCGATATCGTGCGCCGTCCGCTGGTGAAGAAAGGTGAACTCGTCGAGGTCTCCGCCGCGTCTGGCTTGCTCATCGTCAAAATGAAGGCGCTCGCAATGGAAAATGGCGGGCAAGGCGAGACCATTACTATTCGTAACCCTGAGTCGCAAAAAAATTTCGCCGCTACCGTCGTCGATGAAAACCGTGTCCAAGTCCGCTTCTAAATTCCCGCGCTGCTTCGTTGCCGCAGCAACCGTCGCGCTTGCCGTCGTAGCTGTTCGCGCTGATTCGCTTTGGCCCGCGGCCGGTAGCGGGCCGCAGAACAGTATGTTTGCAGATCGGAAAGCATCTGCGACCGGTGACATTGTCACGATTGTGGTCGCAGAGTCGGCCATTGCCTCCAGTTCGCAGAGTAAGAAATCGACGCGCGAGTCCACGCTCGACGACACGATCAAGAAATTTCTCTATAGTGGACTAGGTGCCCATGGTGGGGCGTTGCCGGGAATGTCATCCGCCGGCAAGTCGAGCTACTCTGGTGGTGGCGATGTAAGTAATTCCCAGAGTGTTTCCGCCCGTGCAGCCGTGCTCGTCACGGATGTCTTGCCCAACGGCAATTTGGTCATTCAAGGCGTGCGCGTCGTAACGTTTTCCGGCGAGACGCAATACGTCGTGCTTCATGGCGTTGTTCGTCGCGATGATATCGACCGCGATAACAGCGTCCAGTCCACGAACATCGCAGATGCACGTGTCGAGTTCTACGCCGACGGAGCACTCACCGACGCTCAAAAACGCGGCTGGCTTGCCAAAACTTACGAAAAACTCCGGCCGTTCTAATTCGACGACCATTTCCGTGAGTAGGATTTGGAACGGATTCCACCGAACATGATGTTCACCAACAACAGTCAATTTCTTCATCGCTGCGCCCGCTTTCGGGTCCTGGCAACCGCCGTGATGGTAGTGATCTGCGGCGCTTGTGCTGAAGCCTCTCGGGTTAAGGATCTCGCTCTCGTCGAGGGTGGGCGGGATAATCAATTGATTGGTTACGGTCTCGTTGTTGGTCTGGCTGGTGATGGCGACAGCAGCTCCGTTGCGACGCTGCGTTCAGTCTCGAATGCACTTCAGCGTTATGGACTCACCCTCGGTCCGACGGACATCAAAGCCAAAAACGTCGCGGCGGTCATGCTCACGGCGGATATCGGCGCGTTTCTCAAGCCCGGTTCAAAGATCGACGTCAATGTTGCTTCAATGGGTGACGCGAAGAGTCTCCAGGGCGGCGTGCTGTTACAGAGTCCACTGATCGGCGCTGACGGCCGGGTTTACGCGGTCGCGCAAGGGCCCGTTGCAATCGGAGGATTTCTCGGAGGTGCCGGTGGTGCCGGTGGTTCCACGGTCCAAAAAAATCACCCAACCGTTGGCAATATTTCCAGTGGCGCCATCGTAGAGCGTGAAATCCCCGCGACGTTTGTGCGGGACAACACCGTTCGTCTGTTGCTGCACAATCCTGACTTTACCTCGGCCTCCCGGATGGCTGATGCGATCAATGCACAATGGCCGGCGGTCGCAGTTCCGGTGGACGCCGCTACGATCAGTGTCATCCTTCCTCCAAATTATCGTGGGCGTGATGTGGCGTTTATCGCCGATCTCGGCCAAATTGAAAGCGCCCCAGACACGCTCGCGCGCATTGTGATTAACGAGCGTACGGGCACGATTGTCGCGACTTCAACGGTGCGTATTTCTCAAGTCGCGATCGCGCATGGCTCGCTCACAATTACTGTGACCAATCAACAAGGGGTAAGTCAGCCGAACGCGTTCAATAATTCCGGCCAGACTGCGGCGGTTTCGAGCACGCAGACCGCCGTCAACGAAGGTAAGGGGGGCTTCACCATCCTCGGCGAGCCGCCGACGATTGAGCGCCTTGCGGCGGCCCTCAACGCTTTGGGCGTCTCAACCCGCGATATGATGGCTATTTTCCAAACGTTGAAACGGAGCGGCGCACTCCAAGCCGAGCTCGTAATCAATTAAGCTATGAACCTCGCTGCCATTACCAGTCCCTCCTCGCCCGACTCGGTCGCAAAGATTGCGGATCTGTCAGCGGCTCGTGGTTCGCCATCGAGTCGTAAACCACTTTCGGGTGCCGCTCTGCACAACGCATCTGCAGCGGAGCAGCGCACTGCGGTTGCCCAGCAATTTGAAGCTATTTTAGTCCGGCAGCTTCTCAACAAGACTATGACTTCGATGCTTGGATCCGAGAAATCCGGGGCTTCCGCCAATGTTTACGGTGACATGCTGACCGACAGTTTTGCCCAGCAACTCACAGCGGGATCTGGCCTCGGCTTTGGCAAGATGCTCGAAAAACAACTTACCCCTCGCGGCTTCTCCGCTGTGACTTCTCCGACGGATACCAGTTCAACTGAGGCGCATCCATGACCACGACAACTCATTGGGAATTTATTGCAGAGTGTCTCCGCGCCGAGCTCGCTGACTACGGCGGGTTGCTGCATCTCTTCGAAGCCCAGCAGCGATCCCTGTTTGATCGCAACGCCGCTAACGTGCTCCGCCTCGCCTCGGAGATTGAGAGCCATGCACGGGCGCTTGCAGAGTCGCGTTCCCGGCGCGAACAGGTCGTTGCATCATTTGCGGAAGAACACGGTCGCCCGGCGGGTTCATCCTTGCGTTCTCTTTTGCTATTTGTCGCCCCGGATGCGCGGCCGCTCATCGAAGCGTTGATCAATGAGGTTAATGCCCTCCTTCATCGCGTGCGCCGCACAAGCCGTCACAATCATTCGTTGCTGACCCGTGCGGTTGAGGTGCATCAGGAGACACTTTCGCACCTGCGGCCCAATTCGTTTACAAAAACTTATTCTCCGGGCGGACGAGTTTCCGTGGCATCGGCCCACTCATCTTCGACGCTACGGGTCGCGGGCTAATTTAGGGGTGACGAACATCTAACTCAAACGCACGTGTCCGGCCTTTACTCCAGTCTCAATTCCACCGTCAAGGCGATCAGCGCGCATAGTCGCGCGCTTGAGACGTCGGGCAAGAATTTGGCGAACGTCAATAATGCCTCCTACGCTCGTCAGCGCGTAATTTATGGTGACCGCGGCACGGTGGTTACTCCCACCGGCGCGGAGAGTTTGGGCTTAGAGGTTCTTGGGATCCAACAAATGCGTGACTCGTTGCTTGATCGGCAGGTGATGCGCGAGATTTCCCTAAAATCGTCGTTCGAATCCGAGCAGGCGGGGTATCAGCGGGCTCAAGCTGGATTGGGCCAAAGCGTAGGTGCCGCCGGCGCAACCGACGTCACGTCTGCCTCAGCCAATGGTTTGGGCGCTGCGCTCGACCGTCTCTTCAACTCATTCCAGGCATTGGCTGCGAGTCCGACGGATATCGGTGCACGTCAATCATTGGTCCAGACCGCGACGATTCTGACTGATCGCTTTCAACTTGCGGACGGCCGGCTCGCACAAGTGCAAACCGACCTTGATGCACAGATCGGCACCGACGTAAGCTCGGTCAATACACTGCTCACGACGATTGCCGGCCTGAACAGTCAGATTGGCCGGTTCGAATTAAACTCTCCCGGTTCGGCGGTTGATTTGCGGGATCAACGTCAGGCCAAGCTTGAAGAGCTGGCGGCTAAACTTCCGGTTGAGCTTCACAATTCGACCAATGGCCAAGTCCAGGTTGTCGCGAAAGACTCCGCCGGGGCCGATGTTGTCCTGGTCGACCTGTCGAGTGTCTATGGAACCGTCGTGTTTAGCGGTGGCCAGCTTACGGCCGGCGCTCCCCCGACGGCACTCACCTTAACGTCGGGTTCGATCAAAGGGGCGCTGACAGCCCGCGATGGAGCCGTGCAAACGCTCCGTAGCAACCTTGATCTGCTGGCTCGCCAGTTGGTCACGTCGGTGAACGCGGCCTACAATCCTACGGGTGCCACGGGTGATTTCTTCAAAGCGACCAGTCTTACGGCCGGGGCGATCGCCCTCGATCCTGGCGTCACGCCGTCTTCCCTCAAAGCAAGTGATGGCGGGGCGTCGGGTGATAACACGGTAGCCGTCGCGGTTTCACAAATTGCCTCTCGGCGTTTTTCGACGAGTGGGCTTCCACCAGACTCAATTGATGGAACTTTGGGTAACTTTTACAGCAGTGCCGTTAGCGATCTGGGGCAGGCCTTGGCAGGTGCGAATTCTCGGGTTGAGGATCAAACCAACATTGAACGCCTTGTGCGCTCCCAGCGCGACGCAGTGAGTGGTGTTTCCCTCGACGAGGAGATGGCCGACCTCATGAAATACCAACGAGCATTCCAGGCGTCTTCCCGCGTCTTTAGTGTAATCGACGATCTTCTCGACGGTGTGGTCAACCGCCTCGGCCGCTAGTTTCACCCCGCATCCTACCTACCATGCGCATTTCAACAAATTCCGCTTCGGAAACTATGGTCCGTCAGATTCAGCAACTTGGCACCCAGCAATCGCGATTGCAGAACCAAGTCGCTACTGGACTTCGTATTTCTCAACCCGAGGACGACCCAGCCGGTGTTGGTCGGGTGATCAATCTCGAGAGCGAGCAACGCCAGGTTGCCCAATTCCAGGCGAATGCATCTCGCGCGCTGGATATTAGCAGAGCCTCCTATGCCGGGCTACAGGCCGTGAAGAAAGTTTCCGATCGCGCCACCGAAATCGGCACCCTCGGGGCCGGAGCAATTAATCCGGCTTCAGCGAAGGCTTATGCTTCAGAAGTGAACCAGTTGATTGAACAAACTGTCCAACTGACCAACAGCCGTTTCGGCAACGACTACCTTTATGGAGGCACATCGGTGGGAGCCGCGCCGTTCGTTGCCACACGTGACTCCTCTGGAAATATCGCTTCCGTGTCGTATGTCGGCGATAGCAATCGGGCTGCTATTCCCCTCTCGGAGGCGACGAGCCTTTCGCCGAACAGCGATGGTACCACCAACCTTGGACTGCGCGATTTCCTCAATCAATTGGTCGCTTTGCGGGCTGCGCTTGATGTCAACAGCTCGGCCGGTGTTACCGCGGCCCAAACCAACCTGATCGGCACCGAGGATCTGCTGGTTTCTGCCATCGCCGAGCATGGTGGGGTGCAGACGCGGATCGAGGCCAGCCAGTCCCAACTTTCCGACCGCGCACTCAGCCTTGAATCACTTGTATCCAATGAAACCGAGGCCGACATGGCTTCAACGATTGTGAAGCTCAATCAGACGCAGACGGCCTACCAAGCCGCGCTCCAGTCTGCCGCGAATATCATGAAGATCTCGCTACTCGATTATATCCACTAACCCGTCTCATTATGAAAGTCCTCCCAGAACTCTATCCCACTGATTTCGATACGCCTCCCGCGAACGAAATCATCCTCCCTCAGGGGCTAATCGGTTTTGGCTCATACAAACGTGCTGAGCTCCTTTACCTGCCTGACCATTTGCCGTTTCTGTGGATGAAAATCAGTAATCCCGATTCGGCCGACAGCTTGCATTTTGTGGTCATTGAACCGGGCGGCATTGTGCCTGGTTACGAACCGGAACTCTTTGAGGTAGATGTCGAGCATCTCGGTATTAACAGTCCGGCCGAAGCGATGATTATCAACATCGTCACGCTGCAGCGCCAATCACCGGTCGAGGCTACCGCCAATTTGATCGGACCATTGGTGGTGAATCGCCGCACACGCATCGGTCGTCAACTCGTGATTTCCAATTATTCGCGCTACAGTGCGCATCATCCGCTCGTTGAAAGCCAGCAGACGGCCGCGGTCGTCCGCACAACCTGAGACTACCATGCTCGTCCTTTCCCGAAAAGTTAACGAGTCGATTGTCATCGGCGATAATATCGAGATCCGCATCTCCCGCATCGAAGGCGATGTGGTAAAAATCGGAATCGAAGCGCCGCGAGACATCGCCATCTTCCGCAAAGAAGTTCTCAGCGCCATCGCGGCGAGTAATCAAGCTGCCGCTGTGCGCACTCCGAAGCCCGGTTCACTCCCCGTGCTTTTGCCAAAGCCTGCCGTCCCCACAGCGGTCCAGGCCAAGTCTTCAGTCTAATCCGCCAATTCCTTCACCACCATGAGCGTTATCAATACCAACATCCAGGCTATCGCAGCCGCCCGCAACCTGAACCACAGTCAGGAAATGCTCGGTCGTTCGCTTACGCGTCTTTCGTCCGGCTCAAAAATTGTAAATCCCTCCGACGATGCCGCCGGCCTCGCCGTATCCGAGAAACTGGATGCCCAGGGCAGACGCGTTAAGGCCGCCACCACCAACGTGCAGAACGCGGTCTCTTATGTGCAAACCGCCGACGGTTTCATGAGCGGCATGACCAAGATCCTCTCGCGTATGAGCGAACTCGCGATTTTGGCTAAGGACGTAACGAAGAACAACTCGGACGTCGACCTCTACCAGCAGGAGTTTACCGCGTTGCAGGACCAGCTCCGTGCGACGATTGGTGGCGACACGGCCGACATTGGCGGCACAGCGAATGTCGACACTCCACTCGGAGCATTTAACGGCATTACGCTGTTTGGGTCTAATGCCACCGGCCTTCCCGTCACTATTGGGCAGGCGGTAGGCCAGGAAATGACTATTAATGAATCGAACCTGCGGACCGGTGCCATGCTGCAGGCGATTCTCCAAGATTCCTCGGGAGCGTATACCTTAAAATCGACGGACGGTGACGCGATTCAGAAGATCACTGACTCGATTCAACACGTCGCGACCCAGCGTGCTACCTTGGGAGCCGCGCAGTCGCGTCTTGAGCTGGCCTCCACTACACTTCAGGTCGAATACGAAAATCTTTCTTCAGCAATTTCTCGGATCCGAGATGTCGATGTCGCCGAAGAGTCCACGCAATACGCGAAATACAACATCCTCGTTCAATCAGGCACCGCCATGCTTGCGCAGGCAAATCAGACTCCGCAGAGCGTGCTCAAGCTGCTGCAGGGTTGAGTTAGCTTTGGTGGGAAGCCGCTTAACCGGGAGTGCCGTCGGGGGCGCTCGGTTTTTCGATTTTTTGCTTCGGTCCCACGCATCATCGTGGGTCACTTCGCTGAGTCCGTGTGACTCAATCTCACGCGAGCTCTCCCTGCTGGCGGCTGCGAACGATTTTGGCCTGCGGTTGGTAGCTAGCCTGGAATGCGCTCTGGGTGGAGGGCTCGGTGGACGGCGTGCGCAAGCTCGTCAGTCGTGAACGGCTTGGCGAGCAATTCGACTTGGCCGAGTTCATCGAGCACATGTGGCGCGATTTTCGAGAAATAACCCGACATGATTACGACGGGTAGCTGAGGATTGGTTCGGCGCAGGGTGGCGACGAGATCGGTGCCCTGCATGCCTGGCATGGTTTGGTCCGTCAATAATAGCGCGCATCCGCTCGGATCGTTTTGCAGTGCCTGCAGGCAGTGTTCTGCCGATCCATAAACAACCGTGCGGTAGCCTTTGCTTTCCAGCACGAGTTTGGTGCAGCTACCGACAATCTCTTCGTCGTCCACGATGCAGATAAATTCACCGGCTCCACGGGGGGCGCCTGCGAGGTCAGCATCGTCACGCGTCCGCTCCTCCGTTGCTGCGGGTAAGTAGACGTGGAACGTTGTGCCGGCACCGGGCGAACTTACGACGTCAATGACGCCGCGGTGCGCGCGCACGATGCCGTGGACGACCGCGAGACCCAAGCCGGTGCCTTCGCGCGTATTTTTTGTGGTAAAGAAGGGATCGAAGATTCTACGGCGGGTCGCTTCATCCATGCCGTGGCCGGTGTCTCCTACTGAGAATCGCACGTAGCTGCCGGCGGCTGGCCCGCCCAGTGAGAGCGCGAGGTCGGGTGTTACTTCAGTTGATTCAACGCCAATCCGGAGAGTTCCCCCGTGATGACGCATGGCGTGAGCGGCGTTAGATCCGAGGTTGAGGAGGACTTGATGGATCTGGGTCGCATCACCCAAGACATGAGGGCAGTGAGGCGAGATATTGTGTTCGATTACGATCGTAGCGGGTAGCGTGGCCCGCAGAAATCGACGAGCCTCTTCAATTACGAGGGTGATATCCAACGGCACGTGGCCGGCGCCTGCGGAATGTCGGCCGAAAGTCAGGATTTGTTCAACCAGCTCTCGCGCTCGGAGGCTGGCGTTGCGCGCCTCGGTAAGACAAGAGCGGGCAGGGTGGTCTTCGGGAACTGAGTCGGCTGCGAGCTCGTGATAGCCGATGATGCCGGTGAGTAGGTTGTTGAAATCATGAGCGATACCACCGGCGAGGGTGCCGAGTGTCTCCATTTTCTGGGCTTGGAAGAGCTGACCTTCCAGTTCGCGACGGGCCTCCTCGCTTTCGTGTCGCATGGTGACGTCCTGAATCGCTCCGTGCACGAACACTGGGACGGTATCCCGGAATTCGACTTGGCCGATTACACGCACCCACCGCTTTTTTTGGAGTGCTGTCACCATCGGAATTTCAAGTTCGTACGATGGGTTGGTGGGAGTCGCCTCGATCCGCGAGGCGCGCAACAGGTCTACGCCTTCCTCGCGGAAAAACTGGACTGCGTTGTCGAGGGTAGGTTGGAAACCTCCATCAACTTCATGAATTCGGCGAGTCCCGTCGTCCCAAGTAAGTTGCGAGGTGAGTAGGTCGATTTGCCAGCCGCCGATGAGAGCAAGGCGGCTGACCTGGGCATTGACGGCTTCGGTGCGACGGAGTCGCTCCTCTAATTCTTTGCGGGCGGTGATGTCCGTTTGTGTTCCAACCATCCGGAGCGGTCGGCCGTCGGCGGCCCGTGTCATCACCTTGCCGCGGTCAAGAATCCACTTCCAGCTGCCAGACTTCGTCCGCATCCGATGCTCGTGTTGATAGTGCGGCGTTCTTCCCTCGTAGTGATCGTGGGCCGCTTGTTCACAAGCACTGATGTCATCGGGATGCATGAGGCGCCGCCATCCTTCGAGGGTGTTGGGAATTTCAGCGGATTGGTATCCCAGCATCGCAGCCCAGCGCTCGTCGTGGTAAAGGACTCCGGTTTGTTTGTCCCAATCCCAGACGCCGTCGTTGGTGCCTTCCAGGGCGAGCTGCCAGCGTTGTTCAGCAAGGTCGAGTGCCTCTTGAAGATTCTTTTCGACCGTGACATCGCGATTGAGTCCGACAAGTCGAATGGGATGGCCTTGCCCATCGCGTTGAAGGTATCCGTGCGATTCGATATGGCGAATGGTTCCATCAGGACGGACAATGCGATACTCTGTATCATAAGAGGGAAGCTCTCCGCTGGCGACGCGGTTGACGTAAGCTTCGGCCCGAGCGCGGTCATCTGGATGAAGCGCGTCGAGCCATACCGAGTTGGCTCCGCGAACATTATCCCGGTGCACACCATAGAGGTCGAGCATGCGGTCGTCCCAGTGGCGAATGCCGGTCGCGAGGTCTAGCTCCCACACTCCAAAGTTTGAAGAACGCAGCGCCAGTCGGAGACGTTCGTTGAGTGCCTCAGTTTGCTGCACGGCCTCGCGTTCGTCGGTGATATCGCGCTCAGTGCCGATAATTCGGAGCAGTTGCCGGTTTTTGTCCCTCTCGGGTACGGCTCTCGAGTGGACGTAGCGAACAGCGCGGTCGCAAAAGCGAATAATGCGAAATGTTAGGTCAAACTCGTCGGCTCCATCGACCAAGACTTGCACCCCTGCAATCGCGGCGGGCCGATCTTCTGGATGGAGTCGAGCTTTCCAATCCTCGGCCGAACCATGAAATTCACTGCTGGGTAAGCCGTAAATTTGAAGCGTGCGTTCGTCCCAAGAGCTTTTCCGTGTGTGGGCGTCCCATTCCCAGACGCCAAGTGCCGCCGCTTGGGTCGCCAAGGCGAGGCGTTGGTTGAGTTGGTGCAATTGCTTCGTGGCAAGGCGGGCCTCGGTGATATCGTTCTGAATCGAGATAAAGTTGATGACTTGCCCAGCTGCATCGCGCACGGGCTGAAGGTCTATTTGTTTCCAATATGGACGGCCGTTCTTGGTGTAGTTGAGGAGTTCTACGTTGCACGCTAAGCCGTTTTGCTCCGCCTCGTTCAGTTTTGCGATTGCTTCAGAATCAGTCGCGGAGCCGTGGAAAACCTGGTCATTTTTTTTACCCTTGATTTCGTCCAGCGTGAAACCTGATTGGCGTTGGAATGCGGCGTTGACCCACTCGATCCGACCAGCGGAATCCGTGATGACAACCCCGTTGGTTGCGTGATGGGCCACCAGTGCGAGGCGCGCGTTGACATCGGCGACTTCGCGAAGGTGAGTGTTCGCTTCGCGTAGTTCGCGGGTGCGGAGTCCAACGGTTTCTTGTAGTTGTGCGGCTTGTTCTTGGAGCCGAGCGGTGAGCAGCAGACGAGACTGTTCTGATTCTTCCCTCCGGACATCAATGCTGATCGCGCTATCGACCGAGAGGAAGGCCAGCAACATTCCGGAGAGCATGAGCGCAAGGACCACGAGGACTGTCAGGTAGCTTTGATCGATGAGATGGAACTCTATGGCCATTGCTATTAGTCCAATGAGAAAGGTTGGCAGCACCGTGAGGCCAAAGAACAACCGGCGGGCGAGTGCCCCTGCGCTGCTCGAAGAGAGTAACATACGGACTAATCGATCCTTGGGCCTGGCCATTAATATGCCGATTCCAAGTGCGAGGAGCCCGAATGCGAATACGGGCGAGATCTGCAGTGGACGGCTGAATGAGGCGACGGTTTGCAGCGCCCTTGAAATCAGCGCGGCGCTGGACGTCGCGATTACCACACAGGCCAGCAACGTTGAAGTGGGCCGCCGAACTTCATGCACGGAACGGCGCAAGGTGAGGATGGCAACCGCGGCTACGATCAAAGCCAGAGCCGCGTGAGGCAGATCGCGAGAGGCGTCCTCTGCCCTGCGGACGGGATCGTCCCTTAGGAAAAGTTCATCCAAGCCGAGTAAGCCCCGGGCGGCGAGAGTTCCAAGTGCTCCCAAGGCGCAGCCCAACGTGAGTGTCCCCGACGCTTGGCGCCAACGTTTTGGCCATCCACTGGACTCGAACCAGAGAGCCAGCGCTGCGGTAGCCAGACCCATCGCCAATAGCAATTGCATCGAATGAATAATTGGCTGAGGCGGAATCGATAGAACGCCTAAAAGGCCGGTTACAATACCCGCCCAACCGGCCGAGCTACGGAGTTTGGTTTCAAACGGCATGCAATCGGAAGATTGAGGGTTGTGGCGCGGTTCCGGCAATGGTAATGAACGGATTTTGAGTGAAACGATCTACGACAAAGGGGTTTTCCGCGCCCTTACTTTATTTGGGCGAACGCACTGCAAAATACGCTGAGTGTAATTTGGCAAATCACATTTAAGTCACGAGGAGCAGGTGCCGATATGTGGGGGAACGAAATTTCGTTCTGTATTCCCCAACGCAATGACTGCCCGTCCTCCTATCATGAAGATCAAACAATCCCTCGTATCGCTGTCTGTCGCGTGCTTCTTCGGCGTTGCGCCGATCGTATTTGCGCAGACCAAGGAACCGCCGGTACCTGTCCGGACAGTAGCGCCGGACTACCCCGACGAGCTTCGTCGCGACGGAGTGTCGGGGGTCGTGATGGTTAAATGCACGATCGACGAAAAGGGCAATGTAACCGAGCCCGAAGTAGAGAAATCCAGCAATCCTGCCTTTGAAAAACCGGCGCTCGCGGCCTTGAAGAAGTGGAAATTCAAGCCCGCTAAGTCGGACGGGACTCCGGTCGCCATCAAGGTGTCCATTCCGATCAAGTTCGTATTCGAGAGTTAATCTCAGACCACGTTTCTCTACGTCATTTCCCACGTTACCACGAAGAATTTTATGAAGAACCTGACCATCGGTAAGAAAATTACGCTCGGCTTTACCCTCCTTTTCTCAGTGCTCGCAGTCGTCGCGGTGATTGCGCACAATGCGCTCGGTGGCGCGGGCACCCGGCTCGCAACCTTTGCTGCAAGTGCCGAAGAATCCTACGCGGCGGCAACCTTGGAATCGTCGATGCAGGAGCTGAAGCTTCAATTCACGGAGTTTCTTGCCAGTGGGTCAGCTGATGATGTTGCACAGTTCGAAGTGGCTCGAAAGAACCTCGACACCCAACTCACCGCAGCAAACACCGTAATCGTCGAGCCCGCCCGGGCGGCGCAGATTGCCCGGGCGCGGGAGTTGCTCACTGGTTTCACTGCCGCGTTTGCCGACTTGGTCGCGAACCAAAAGGCAGCGGTCTCGGTCGAAAATGACGTGTTGGTGCCACAGGCCAAGGTGATCTCTGACGGTTTACAGCAAATGTTGAGTCAGGCGCAAACACAGGGAGATACCAATGCGGCATTTCAGATATCCAATGGGCTTAAGGCATTTTTTGAGTGTTCAAGTCTCGTCAACGGCTTCCTCTTGAACGGAGACCCGAAGAAGGCCGCTGACGCGACCGTGTCGCTCGGTGTAACGGTCAAACAAATCCAGAAGATGGAAAAAGATCAATTGGAGATGGAGAAACTCGATGCGACCCTGAAGGACGATGCGAAGAAAGCGCTGATTACCAATCTCCAGAAATCCGCACTCGCCCATGGCAAAGGACTCGAGCAGATTGTCGCCGGCAAACAAGCTCGTGACAAGATTGTCGCCGAACGGATCAACAAGATTACTCCAGAGTTCACTGCCGCGCTGGTGAAGGTAAAAAGCGCTGTCCATGACTTTCAGAGCGAACTTGAACAGCGTTCCCGCGGTGAACAGAAACGGAATGAGGTCATTGTAACTGGCGTCACGGTTGTAGGGCTCGTTCTGGGGGCTGTCTTTGCCTGGGTTATCACCCGTGGCGTTACCCGAGGAATCACGGAAGTAGCCGGCCGCCTCTCCACCGAGTCGGACAAGGCCAACGGCTCTGCCGCTCAGGTTGCTCAGGCAAGTTCTGCGATGGCCGAGGGCGCTACCCAGCAAGCTGCGTCGCTGGAAGAGACGAGCTCTTCGCTTCATGAAATGGCGAGTATGACCACGCGGAATTCCGAGAACGCACAAAACGCAAAGGGGCTTGCGAATCAAGCACGGCAAACTGCCGATGCCGGTGCCGCAGATATGGAGCAGATGAAGGCCGCGATGGGTGCCATCAAGGGTGCGAGCGTAGAAATTTCGAAGATAATCAAAACGATCGACGAGATCGCTTTCCAAACGAACATCCTTGCACTCAACGCTGCGGTGGAAGCGGCCCGTGCTGGTGAGGCCGGCTTGGGATTTGCGGTGGTCGCGGACGAAGTCCGCAGCCTAGCGCAACGCTGTGCCGGTGCAGCCAAGGAAACCGCGGACAAGATTTCCGCATCAACTGAGAAGAGCGAACAGGGTGTTCGCATCAGCGAAAAGATGGCCGCTAATCTCGCGGCGATTGTTGAAAAAACTCGTCAACTCGACGAGCGGATTGGTGAAATTGCCCAGTCGTCGCACGAACAGAGCGAGGGAATCGGCCAGCTCAACAGCGCCGTGGCGAACATGGACAAGATTACCCAGAGCAATGCCGCGGTCGCGGAGGAATCTGCCTCCGCATCGGAAGAACTCAAAGCGCAGGCTGAACAAGTGCGCGTCGCAGTTGCTGAACTCATGCGCATGGCCCGCGGAGGCGAGCCCGTTGCCGGAGTTGCCGGTGAAACCGTTGAGTCGCCCGCACAGACGATGAAGCAGCCGCGCAAGCATTCGGGCAGCCGCTCAAGTGGTCATAATTCCCGCTCGACCGAGCACGCTCATGCGCCTGCGGGTTATGACAATTCAGCTTCCCAACAGCCTCGGAGTGAAATTACCCAGGCGGCTGACGGAGGGGACCTTTCCTTCCGAGACCATACCTAAGGAATCGGTGGGATTATCGATCACTGAGCGTAAACAGTTGTCCGCCGTTGTTGGAGCTTAACTCCACTACGTGTGACCGTAGCGGGCGGGAGCCGATAACACTGGTTGCCAGTGACGTGATTCCAATCGGGATATTTGCTGGCATTCTCCTGATGCAAATAAGAGCGGCGCGTTTCTCCTTTTGAGCATGGTGATTTGATTGATGGCAGAGGGAAAATCCGCGAAGCTTGAAATCCTGCTGGCGGATATCCTGTCTTCCTTTACTGGTATGGCGCTATGAAGTTCGCGTTAGTTGAAGATCAAGTGATGTTTCGCAGTATGTTGCGACGGCTCTTGATCGAGGAGTGCAAAGGAACGGTCGTCTTAGAGGCAGGCTCACTGGCAGACATGCGTGCGAATTTGGATGTGATTGCCAAAGTCGATTTACTGCTGCTCGACATTCGCTTACCCGACGGTGATGGCCTCGATTTTATCGATGAGCTCACCGCAGCACACGTGGGCGTGCCGGTACTTTTATTTTCATCTTCATGTCAGGACTACGTTGTGCACAGGGTGAGTCGAAGTTGCGTCCAAGGGTTTGTGCATAAAGATGAAGAACCAAAGGTTTTACTGACCGCGATTCAGATGGTTGGGGCCGGCGGTGCGTTTTTTAGCCATCGTTATGTCGAGCGACAGCGCGTGCTGAAGGGCTCCACCGATGGCTTTCACAAAATGCTCTCTCCGCGCGAACAGGAAGTCATGTGCCACATTGGAGCGGGCTGCTCCGACGCAGAAACGGCTGCAACACTCGGCATGAGCGTCAGCACGGCACAGACCCATCGTCGCAATGTAATGGCCAAACTCGGTCTGCATACGGCGCAAGAGGTTCAGGCATACGCGCTGAGGTTGGGCTTTACCACGGTTGATCGGATGCGGTGACCCCAAGGAGCGGCGAAAAATGGCCTTGAATGGAGGCGTGGACGAGCTCCGCGAATCAGATGCTTAGGAAGCGTATGCTTAGGAAGCGTTCGATCGCACCAATAAGTTGGCTAGATGGCTCCTCGCGTACGAGGGCTCCTTCGAGCAGCTCGAGTTGTTCGGCGAGGTCGAACTCATTTTTACTCCGGCAAAGATTGTTGAGTTCATGGGCGAGATGGGCGGCCTTTCTGCAATCTATGGCGGCCACGCGCTTTAGTTCGACCCAACCACGGCTGATTTCCTCCGAGCGGTGATGTGTTCCTGTCTTGCGGGTAAATGTTTCAAGGGGGATTTTGGTCAATTGGCGTTCACCCCAGTTTGCAATGGTGGTCCGCAGTTTCTCGAGGGTGATCGGCTTGCTGATGAATCCTGCCATACCGGCTTCAAGGCATTCGTCGCGGCGTTCACGCGTCGAGTAGGCCGTAACGGCAAACACAGCCGGCTTTGGAGCTGAGCATAGCTGGAGGATTTTCTTGGTTAGTTCGACGCCGTTGGTGTCGGGTAGCCTGTAGTCTGTTAAGATGATGTCATAGTCGTTTTCTTGGGCGAGCTTCACCGCCTCCGCACCGTTGGTGGCCCAATCGACTGTGTAGTTCATCTTTGCAAGAATGCCGCCGAGCACGATGCGGTTGTAGTCATCATCTTCGATGGCAAGTGCCCGGGCTGGTCGTGTCGGGTGGGAGACGGCGATCGTCGTATTTACAGACGACGCGGGTGGGTTGGTAATTTGTTCGAGGGGAACATTGAGATAGAACGTTGTTTCCCCGTTCGTGCTCTCCGCACCCACCTCGCCACCCATTGCCGTGGCATAGTGTTTGCAAATAGCGAGGCCGAGGCCGGTGCCGAGAATGTTGCGATTGATGGCATCGTTTCCTCGTGCGAAACTTTCGAATATCTTGTCGAGCGCGTCTTTTTCGATGGTGGGTCCGTAACTCCCGACACTTAGCATTAGCTTGACACGTCTGTCTCCGACTGGCGTGAGAATCGTGCTGACGCGGGCTCCGGGTGGAACGCCGTATTTCAATGCATTGCTAAGGAAATTTGTGAATATCTGGCGGAGTTTCGGGGCGTCGCCGCGGAGTTTAATTCCGTCCGGAGGTCGGTCTGTAAAGCTAATCGTTGTTCCAGCTGGATCCACCGTGGCCACGGCGGCTTCAAGCGTCTCCCAGAGGTCAAAGTCTGCGGTTTCGATCGCAACGTGCCGGGCCAAGATTTTTGAGAAATCGAGCATGTCGTCGACTGTCGCTCGAAGTTGTTCTGCGCAGGTATGCAGGAGCCGGAGGTGATTGGTCTGGCGAGGAAGCACGGGTTGGTCGCGGAGGAGGTTCACGAGGCCAATTACCCCATTCATAGGATTGCGGATTTGGTACGACATGGATACGACGAATTCGCTCTGGGCGGCGCTTGCCTCTGCAAGTTCGCGGGTGCGGGCCGCCACGATTTCCTCAAGCTCACGGTTGCGCCGGCGAATCTGCTGGGTGCGTAGCTGATAGACAATGAACGAGAGCAGCGCGCCGCAAACGGTGTAACTGCCAAAGGCAAGAGCTGAAAAATACCAAGGTGGCCGCACCGTAAACGTGTAGCGTGTCACCGGACCCGTGCGCCCCAGATGGGTGGTGCGGACTTCGATCGTATAATTTTGAGGTGAGAGTGATGGGTAGGCGACGGTTTCGCTGATCGCGGTTCGGGTCCACGTATTCTGGGTCGGAAGCAGGCGCCGCTCGAAGCAGGGTGGTTCGCCAAATTCGTCGAACGGCAAGTCGCCTTGAAAGGTAAGTGTATTTAGTTTGGCCGAGAGCTCGATTGGAGCTGCTTCGCGTGTGCGGATTTCGCCTGATGGCTCCTCCTGATAGGTGAATTTGAGTCGCGGAGGGTTGAGCCGGTAGGATGGTTTTAGCTCCGCGACCTTGAGCTCAAGAATTTTGGGGCCTCCGCAGATCGTCAGGATGTCGCCGTTAGCGGAGAGATGTTGCACTCCCGGCAGGTGACTCAGACCCTTGGTCTCGACGGTCTCCCAAGTTACGGCGTGGCCATCCAGACGCAGCTGTCCAAGCCGCCAATATCCGTCCTGCTCGCCAAGCAACCAAACGGATCCGTCGCCGGTCGTAGTAAGAAACGGAGACTTGAGCCCTGTCGTGTGTCTTATGTCAGTTAGTTGTTCGCCAAAGGTTACCTGTTCATTGTTGGCGGTAATGGCTACGAGGTCGCCCCATTTCACCGCTGACGTGTAGAGAAAAGGATCTGCCTTGGACGTAAATTTGGTGATTTTTCGGCAGGTTCTCTCTTCGTATTTGTAGATTGCCCCGGTAACAATATAGGGAGGGATCACACCCAACCACTGAATATTATTAGTTTCGGGAAGGGGTATTTCGAAAGGGCGAAGTCCGGCGGCATCAACCGTCCTCGGTTGGATGCCGAGGGCCGTGACAACCAGCTGATCTCCGAATGAATGAAGCCACAATCGATTGTTGTTTCTCAGCGAGACCCTGTGTGCGGATTTGCGTTCAGGCTCGATAAACCAAACGTCCTCTTTGGTAGTTGCTATCAATGTGCTTCCACGGCGGGCCAGATCCCAAATGTCGCCCGCATTGGCCAACAACATGGGTAGATCGATTTTTTGGTAGTGGCTCTGCTTGTTGAGTGGACGCGTCAGCCGGCCAATCTCATTCGGTGAACCCACCCACAATGTGTCGCCGTCAACGAACAGACAGCGAATGCCGGTCGTGCGCGACTGCTCAAGAAATCCCCAGCGACCATCTTCGTTGAATCCCACTCGAACACCGCCGGCAATAATTTGGCAGTTTTCGGCGACTGTGAGTTGGTTAATCGAAACTTCGCCCTGTAACTGTTCCGCGCCAAACGTAACGGCGATGGGCGCAGCCTGCTCGTCAGACGCTTGGTTGGTGAGGCGCGGCAGAAAAAGCAGCCCGACCAGGGCAATACTTTTTAATGGGTAGGGCATTACACTTGAGATAGGTAGGCGAAGAGATGGCGGCGGGTAGCTCGGTAAAGTATGATGAGGTTGTCATGAGAAAACTCACCTTGCGGTTCTTTGCCGTGGTACCTACCACGTTCTCATTTGCCGGTGCAATCAAGGCTGCGGAAAAATTCGACTCAATTGCAGAGTTCTCCAAGCCCGCTCTTACGGGCTCATGCGAAAGTGCCGGATCTCCCGTGCCGTGTCGACGTGGAAGATCCAACTTAACGATGGCTAACGATCAGTGTTTTCATTCTCCCTCTGCAGCCTGCAACGTAGCGCGCAGCACTGTGTTTAATTGCGGGCCTGAAGCGACCTGGCTCTCACGTTTGCTGGAGCCCGCGCATCGTGCCAGTGGCTGACGCAAATTTGTCGGTTTCAATCCCCATCCGCTGGAGCATCGAGACAAAGAGGTTTGGCAGCGGATAATTGTGTTCTCGGTCGAATCCCAGATGCTGTCCGTGGCGGAAGCCGCCGCCGGCGAAGAGGGTCGGAAGATTCGTCGTAACGTGAGTGTTGGCGTTGCCGAGATTTGAACCGTAGAGAATCATCGTCCGGTCAAGGAGCGGTTCCCCGTCTTCCTTGATTGATTTCAGTTCAGTGAACAGTTCCGCGAGGAGCTTCATGTGCCACTCATCGACAGCTTTGAGCTGGTTGAGTTTGGCCTCGGACTTTCCGTGGTGCGAAAGATTGTGGTAGCCATCGCTCAATTTGTGTTCGCCGAATTCGATCGCGGGGGAACTTACACTGTCGAGCAGGAGCGAGATGGAGCGGGTTGAGTCGGTCTCAAAGGCTAGGCGAGACATGTCATACATGAGCTTCACTTTCTCCATGTAAGCTTTCGGGCTGGCTGGATCGAGGGGCACAGGGACATTGACGACGGGGCGTGGGGTATGTTCCCACGCGCGGGACATCTGCATGCGCTGTTCGAGGTCGCGCACGCTGGTGAAATATTGATCGAGGCGGTCGCGGTCGCGGGCCGTCACGCCACGTTGAAGGGCTTTCGCCTGGCTCCCGACGGCGTCGAGGATGCTCTGGCCGCGCTCAAGCTTGCGCAGTTGAGCCGCGACTTCGGCCGGAGAACCCTGCACGAACATCCGGCGGAAAACTTCCGACGGCTTTTCCTCGCACGGGATGAGGGCCCCCGAAGCCGTCCACGAGAGGCTGCGTTGGCCCTGCTGCACGTTTACGCCGAGCGTGAGCGAGGGAAAACGCGTTTGGTGGCCGATGCGCTCCGCGATGTATTGGTCGAGGGAGATGGTGTTGCGGAAACCGCCGCTGCCGGGCTGCGGCGCCGCCGTGAGAAAGCACACGTCGGCCGGATGGCCGGCATCCACGTCGGGATGCGACACGCCGCTGAACACCGTGAAATCGTCGCGATGCTGGGCGAGGTGCTGGAGGTAGGGCGAGAGCGCGTATCCGCGGCCCGTCTGGGTGGGGAAAAACTGATCGGGGAGCAGGCCGAGGTTGTTACAGACGGCCAGCATGCGGCGTGGCTTTTTCGCGGCGTCCGACGAAGCGGCTCTGGCAAAGGTCGGCAATACGGAATCGAGCAACGGGAGCGACAGCACGATGCCCGTGCCACGGAGAAACTGGCGGCGCGACAAGGCGGGGCGCGTCGAAACAAATGAACCGAGGCCTGAGCGTGGGGTGGGGCGAGGGGGCGTGGATGTGTTTTTCATAGGCGCGTGGGGGGCGTTTCGTTCCGGTTACTTGTTCAGGAAAAGCGGGCTTTGCACAACTTCATGCACGAGCGTGCGCAGACCGTAGTTTTGCGCCTGCGAGCGTTGGAGAATGCTTTCGATTTCGGTTCGGTCGCCGAACCGTGTCGGCGCGCCCGTGGCGAAGATCAGCAGTTGCCGGGCGAGGTTGCGCGCGAGCATCGCGTCTTCCTGGCGCACGAGGCGCTTGAATTCGCGGATGTCTTGAAACGGCCGGCCATCGGGCAATTCGCCGGTCGCGTCCACCGGGAGGCCGAAATGAAAGGCGAAGGGATGCCCGTTCTTGCCGAGGCCTTTCAGCGCGGGTTTGGTCTCGTCGGCCCCGCGGTACCGGTCGCGCCACGCGCCCATCACGTCGAAGCTCTCGAGGGCAAACCCGGGTGGGTCCATCTTGCGGTGGCACGCGGCGCAGCTTGCGTCTTCGCGGTGCTTGGCGAGTTGCTCGCGAATCGTCACGGTCCCGCGGATGTCGGGCTCGACGGCGGCCACCGGTGGAGGCGGCGGGATGTCGAGGCCGAGGATGCGCTCCAAAATCCATTTGCCGCGGAGGACCGGAGAAGTGGTCGTGCCGTTGGCCGTGATCTTCAACACACTCGCCTGCGTCATAATACCGCCGCGCGGACTGTCGGTCGGAAGCGTCACGCGGCGCAGGGCGACGCCTTTGACTCCCGAGATGCCGTAATGGACGGCAAGGCGTTCGTTGAGATAGGTGAAGTCGGAATCGACGACCGTGCGGGCGGGCAGGTTGCGGCGCAGCATCTCGTCGAAGAAAAGTTGCGTCTCCAACTGTGCGGCTTCGGCGAGTGCGTCATCGAGGTAGTAGTCGTTGTAGAGGGTGGTCGACGGCGTGGAGTCCTCCATTTTCCTGAGGTCGATCCAGTAATCGAGGAACGCTTCCTGAAAGCGGTGCGCCTTTGGATCGGAGAGCAGGCGCTCGGTTTCAGCGCGAAGCACGATGGGATCGTGGAGGTTTCCTTTGGCGGCCTGAGTGCGGAGGGTGTCGTCGGGCGGCGAATTCCAGAGGAAAAGCGCAAGTCGGGTGGCGAGCGCATAGTCGTCGAGGCGCCCCGGTTTCTCGTCGAGAAACACAAAGCCGGGCGACGCAAGCACGGCGGTGTACCCCGCGAGCATAGCTTCCGCGAAACTCAGGCCCGCGGCGCGGCGTTCGTCGACGAGGTCGAGGAAGCGTTGCACGTCGCTGTCCGCGATCGGGCGCCGGTAAGCGCGTTGGACGAAGGCGCGCATGAGGCGCGCGGCGTCTTGCGTTGGATTTTTCGAGACAACATCCACAGTGACCTCGTGGAGCGTGGGGACGCGGCGGCCGGCGTTGCGACCTTCCTCGTAATTCTCTTTGCGATCGACGACGGACAGAGCAACGCCGGGCGCGCCGTGCTTGACCTTCGCCAGCGGGAGATCCCCGAACAGAAGCCGGTAACCGGCGGTGGATTGCTCGTCGTGAAGCGGACCTTCAATCTCCATCCAGCGAAACGCCACGCTGGGGGCGCCCTCGGGCGTCATGAGCGGATTCACGAAACTGCCGTTGGGATTGGGCCGCGAGCGGTAGAGCCGCGAGGCGTCGGGCACGAGGGTTTCGTTCGCGTTCAGCCAAATCTCGCCGATGTCGTAGGCGGCGGGCTCGGGCGTGAGGTCGAATGAGCCGACGCGCCGGTTCAGCAGGCCGTTGCGCGTGTAGACGGTGATGGGCTCGTCCTGGCGGCCGGGCTGCGGATGATCGTAGTCGCCGACCCGCATGTTCGGAGCTGACGGCTTGCCGATTTTGTCGGACTCGCCCTTGAAGCGCATTTGGATGCCTCCCGCAGGCACCCAGAGGGTGTAGCCGCTAAATTTGACCCGATAGCGACCGGCCGTGGGCGCACGGAAGCCGTCCCAACGATAGGTGAACCCCGTCACGTAATTACTCGAGACCCAGGCGACGGCCTCCTCCTCGCGGGTTTTCGGGTTGGACAGCGGTTCACGCAGCCAGCGCACGTCGGGCTGGGCGGTCGCAAGGCCGACCACCGGATAAGTCATCCGATCCGGCGAGGAGTTGAAGATGTTGCCCGTAAATTTGCTCGTGAGCGTGCGCTGATCGCGGGCGTAGTAACGTTTGGTTGTTGTGGTCGGGCGTTCGAATTGGACGCCCATCGCCTCGCGCATCGCGTAGTCGGCCGCGCCCATATAGCGCGTCAGGTGGACGTGGGAGACGTCGAGGGCATCGCCGATTTTGTTGAACCGCGAAGCTTCGCCGTCGTCGGGAAACTGCGCCTTCACCTGCAGCCACGGCGCCGAGAGGAGATCGCGCAGGGCGTTTTCGTATTCGTAGCCGTTGAGGCGGCGCTGCGTCGCACGGCCCTCGTGGGCGACGGCTTCTTTCTCGGCCGCTGTGAGCGTGGCTGCGATACTTTGCACGAAGGCGCTCAGCTCGGCGGGTTCGGGTCGATGCTTCTTTTCCTTCGGCGGCATCTCGCCGGCTTGGAGGCGGTCGTGGACTTTGACCCACTGGGAAAAATTCATCCGGTCCCCTGCCTTGAGCGCGAGCGAAGTGAGATCGAGGTCGCCTTTCTTCTCCACGTCGTCGTGGCAGCTGGCGCAGTATTTCTCCGTGAACGCAGTCGTATCGAAGGCGGGCGCGGCGGTCAGATCGGATCGGACGGCGGCGCAAAGGATCAGCGCGGCGAGGCCGAATAGGTGGGATGACGATTTCCCGCTCATGCGAGTTCCAAGCCTTTCATCGTGCCGGTGGACGAGGCGAAACGGTCGGATTCGATCCCCATGCGCTGGAGCATCGAAACGTAGAGATTCGGCAGCGGGTAATTGCGCTGCCGGTCGAACGCGAGGTGCTGGCCGTGACGGAAACCGCCGCCGGCGAGGAGTGTCGGCATGTTGAAACAGGTGTGGGCGTTGGCGTCGCCGAAGTTGGAGCCGTAAAGGACCATCGTGCGGTCGAGCAACGTGTCCTCACCTTCTCGGACGGCCTTCAAATCGGAAAACAGTTTCGCGAGCAGCTTCATGTGCCACTGGTCGATCTTTTGGAGCTGGGTGCGTTTCGCCTCCGATTTTCCGTGGTGCGAGAGGTTATGGTAGCCGTCCGTGATGTTCGCGTCATCGAGGTCGAGGACGGGTGTGCTGACGCTGTCGAGCATCAGGGTGATTGAGCGGGTGGCGTCAGTCTCGAAGGCGAGGCGAGCGAGGTCATACATGACTTTTACCTTTTCCATGTAGGCCGCGGGATTCGCCGGATCAATCGGCACCGGTGCCGAAACGACGGGTTTCGGTTTGCTCTCCCAGCCGCGCGAGGCCTGCAGGCGGTGCTCGAGTTCGCGCACGCTGGTGAAATACTGGTCGAGGCGGTCGCGGTCGCGCGCGGTGACACTGCGCTGAAGTTCCTTCGCCTGACCGGAGACCGTGTCGAGGATACTCCGGCCGGTATCGAGTTTTCGGATCTGGGCGGCGACCTGGGCCGGCGAACCCTGGATAAAAAGCTGCTTGAACACGTCGGCGGCTTTGTCTTCGGGCGGGATGGCGACGCCGGTGCCGCTCCACGAGAGGCTGCGCGAGCGGGTGTTCACGCCGAGCGTGAGGGAAGGGAACCGGGTATGGACGCCGATTTGCTCGGCGATGTGTTGGTCGAGCGAGATCGTGTTGCGAAACGAGCCGCTGCCGGGATGCGGCGCCGCGGTGAGGAAACAGATGTCCGCCGGGTGACCACCGTCGACATTGGGGTGGGAAACTCCGCTGAAGACGCTGAATTCGCTGCGGTGGGCCGCGAGGCCCTGGAGATACGGCGACAATGTGTAGTCCCGACCTGCGTCCTTCGGAAAGAACTGATCGGTGAGCAGGCCGAGATTGTTGCAGATGCCGAACATCCGGCGTGGCTTGGCGCTCGGTCCGGTCGGGCTGCCGCCGGTCGCGGCCTTGGCGAAGGCGGGCAGCATCGAATCAAGGAAGGGCAACGACATGACGATGCCGGCGCCGCGGAGAAATTGCCGGCGGGACACGGCGCGCTGCGTGGCGATATGGACGGAGGGACGTGACGACGGAAAGTTCATTTTTTCAGGAAGAGGTCGCTCTGGATGAGTTCGTGGATGAGTGTGCGCACGCCGTAGCCGCTGGCGTTCGCACGTTGCAGGATTTTTTCGATTTCGGCGCGATCGCTGAACCGCACGGGGGCGCCGGTAGCGTAGACGGTGAGTTGCTTTGTGAGATTGCGGGCGAGTTGGGTTTCGTCGGCCAGGAGGAGACGCTTGAATTCGCGGATGTCGGCAAACTTCCGGCCGTCGGGGAGCTCGCCGCTTGAGTCGACCGCGAGAGCTTGATGGAAGACGAATTTCTGGCCCCCGTGCCCGAAGCCCTTTTCCGGCGGCGCGCCGTCGCCCGTTGCGCGGTAACGCTCGCGCCAACCGCCCATGACGTCGAAGCTCTCAAGGGCGAACCCGGGTGGGTCGATCTTGTTGTGGCATACCGCGCAGCTCTCTACGTCGCGGTGTTTGTCGAGTTGTTGGCGAATGGTGGTCGTGCCTCGTATGTCGGGTTCGACGGCGGGCACGCTTGGTGGCGGTGGGGCGGGGGGCTGGCCGAGGATGCGCTCCATGATCCAGGCGCCGCGAATCACCGGAGAGGTCGTGGTTCCGTTAGCCGTGACCTTGAGAACACTAGCCTGAGTCATGAGACCGCCCCGCGGGCTGTCGACGGGCAAGGGCACGCGGCGAATTGCTACGCCTTCGAAGGAGGGGAGACCGTAGTGCTGGGCGAGCCGTTCGTTCACCATCACAAAATCGGACGCAACCAGGTTGCGCGCGGGCAAATCGGCGCGGACGAGTTCGCCGAAAAACCTCTGCGTTTCTTGGAGCGCCGATTCGGTGAGCAAGTCGTCGAGGTAGTAATCGTCGTAAAGCGAGGAATCGGGCGCACTGCCCATCGTCTTGCGCAGATCCAGCCAGTAATCGAGAAACGCATTCACGAACTGTTGGGCTTTCGGGCTGTTGAGCAGGCGGTCGGCTTGCGCCCGTAGCACGGCGGGCTGGTGCAGTTTTCCTTTGGCGGCGAGTGCGCGCAGTTCGGGGTCTGGAGTGGAGTTGGTGAGGAAAAACGAGAGCCGGGCTGCAACCGCATAATCGGCGAGCTTACCGGGTTTTTCCTCGAGGCAAACGAACTCGGGCGAACACAGCACTGCAGTGTAACCGGTGATCATGGCATCGGCAAATGTACCACCGGATTTCAAGACGCCTTCAACCACAACGAGGAAACGCCGCACTTCACCCGACGCGACGGGGCGCCGGTAGGCTTGGGTGAGGAAATTTGCCATGAGGCGCGCGGCATCGCTTTCAGGACTTGCCGACATAACTTCGACGGTCGCTGTGCCGACGGCCGTCTCCTCAGTTTTCTTCAGCGGCAAATTGCCGAAAAGCAAACGATGTCCGGCTGACGGCCAATCGTCGACTAGCGGACCTTCGACTTCGAGCCAGCGAAATGCGACGCCGGGTTGGCCGTCTTTTTCCGCGAGCGGGTTTTGCCAACGAGAAGCGCCGGGGCGGGAGCGAAAAAGCCGTGACGGATCCGGACGAATCGTTTCGCCTTCAAGGAGCCAGACGTCGAGTTCGTTGACGGCCGGCGTGGGTTGCGCGTCGAAATTTCCTAGGTGGCGGAGGAGACGCGGCGGTTGCTCGGAGTAGATTGTGATCGGTTCTGAACGGTGGCCGAGTGTCACGTCGTCAAGGTCGGGGATCCACCATTTTACGGACGCGGGTGACGGCATTTTTCCGTCCTTGCCGAGCACGGCTTTGCTGGGACCGACCCAAACGGAAAATGCGTTCAAACGGATTTTATAACGACCCGCCATCGGAGCTTTGAACTGATTGAATTTGGGTTCGATGGGCTCATAGTTGCTGGCGACGACACCGACAGCTTCAAGATCGCGTTTCTTGTGATCGCCAGCACCGACGGTCGCAGGGGCCTTGCCTGCGCGGACTTCCGGTTGTGGTTGATTGCCGAGCATGGGGAAGGATGCGCGTTCCGGCGATGTGTTAAAGACCGAGAACTTCATCGGCCCCATGAAACTCCGCTGCTCCCGTGCGTAGTAACGCGTGATTTTGGCCTCCGGGCGCTCGAGTCGATTGGCGATGACCTGCCGAAGTGCATAGTCGGCCGCGGCGAGGTAGCGGTTCATCTGCACGTGGGACATATCGAGGGCATCGCCGACTTTGTTGTAACGATACGCCTCGCCGTCCTCAGGGAGCGAATTTTTCACCTGTAACCACGGCGCTTGGAGTAAGTCGCGCAGGGCGTTTTCGTATTCGTAGCGGTTTAGGCGGCGTCGGGTAGCTCGTCCCTCGATGGCGGCGCGGCTCTGTTCGGCTGCAACGAGGTCTGCTGAAATGGCGTGCGTGAATTTGGCCAATTCTTCTGGCTTCGGGCGGTTTTTCTTTTTTGGTGGCATTGCTCCTTCGGCGACTCGATCGAAGATCTTCACCCAGGTATCGAAGTTCTTTTGACTGCCCGGTTCGAAGGACAGTGCCGACAGGTCGAGCCCGCCCTTTTTTTCAGTGCCGTCGTGGCAGTCGGCGCAGTATTGCTCAATAAATTGGTCAGTGCCGGAGGTCGGCTTGGGGAACGGCTTCGCCGCGCTCACTGGCGCGCTCCCAATGAGAAGTCCCACGATTGCGAAAGCGAAAAAACGGATGGGGATAAAGGTAGGGGAGCAGGGCATGACGTTTGCCGGGGCGGCAGATCGTTCGGCAAGACGGTTGAGCTCTCTATCGGTTGCAGAGGGGCGTCAATTGGTGGTTTCGAACGGGGCAGCTAATTTTTTTAGTTTATGGTAAGGCGATTTGGTGGAATTACTTGGAGGTTGCCGCTCAAATAAAATAAGAGGAATGGCCACTGCTTTCTGATTGTCACGGCTGAAGGCCCGCCGTCGGCCAAGAGAGTGCATGAATGCGAAAAATTCACCGACGAATCATTGCGACGATAAAATGATGGCCCCGGTTAAGTTTTAGCCTGCTAGACGATGGAGCTAGCCGTCAGTTCAGATACCACGGTCAGGCTTCGAGCGCCAACCATGGATCGACTGGAGGATGCTCATGGGCCGACGGTGGCCCCAGTCCTGAAAAAGATGTTTTCCCCGAATATTACAAAAGGAGCATTGACAAGAGTGCGCGTCGCTTTGTTTTCATGCTGCTCTCTCGGGTGGCATAGGCGACCCGAAGCCACGTTGCCTGGTAGCTCAGTGGCAGAGCAGGTGACTGTTAATCACTTGGTCGTAGGTTCGATCCCTACCCGGGCAGCCAATGAAG